>ERZ826016.30-NODE-30-length-169692-cov-208.033707_pt1 | contig 169692 bp, 129 predicted proteins | sample MGYA00519872_ERZ826016 | MGnify/ENA primary metagenome ERZ826016 (study PRJEB31778, sample SAMEA3449218) | human gut metagenome | biome: human gut; feature: human-associated habitat; material: faeces | place: United Kingdom | collected 2010/2012 ... | reverse complement strand
CCTCCCCGACACGGAGCCGGGCACATCGCTTCAGCAATATTTCACCCTCACCTCCTGTCTGCCCACGGAAGGCACCCTACCCGATGCCGCCGCTCTCATGAACGCGGCACGTGAATCGGCAGGCAACACACAACGCTTCCCCATGGCGGGACTCCAATATTTTTCAGTGTCGACCGACAAGCTGAAAGCATCCACGGCGACCGACCCTTACAACATCTCCGATGTCGCCGACGGCGGTAAAGATATCAACCTCCTCCGCTCACTCTCCAAAATCGAGGTGATTGACAAAATCGGCATCGGCGACGACGCGGTGTTTAATCCCGCAACCGACGACACCGGTGTAAACAGGGTGCTGCGCATAGGCAGCGTGGCTGTCAACGGCATCATGGACCGTGGCACTCTCCTCCCCACCTTCACCGAATGGGTAAACGCCGATGCCTCCGAGACGCAGCAGGTCGACAATCCCACCCTACCCGCCGCAGCGCGATACATAGCCCCGGCACCCTTTGCCGACGGTACGGAGCCCGGCGCGGAAATCGCGGCAAGCTCGCTCAGTTTCGTCTATGACCCCATAGCCACCGAAGCCCGCGATGACAAATGCCCGGTCTACTCGGCGTATCTCTTTGAATACTCGAAGACAGGCATCGGTCAATCGCTGCAACCCTACATGCGTGTCACCACAAAAGGTGGCACAGAGACGCGCCCCGACAACACAACCGTAACCCATGCCCCCGTCACCTACTATCTCCGCATGGCGCAGTACACCGGCGGTCACGCCACCTCAGCCGACAACCTCCCCGCACTGCTCCGCAACCACATCTACCGCTTCGAGGTCACGGCTCTATCACAGTCAATGACCGTACACTGGACCGTCTGCGACATGGATACCGGAGTGTCAGACATCACTTTTAACTAAAAAATATCTACGAATCCACTGCAAAAAATGAGCCTTTTGAGACTGATACACATAATAATGAGAGCTGTCGCCTGCGCTGCACTGCTTGCAGCATCGGCAGCCTGCACCGACGATACTTTCGACGATATGCCCGATTACACCGTATCGGGAAAGCCGGTCACGCTGTCGGTCAAGCTGCAGCTCCCTGAAATGGAGGCGAAGAGCCGCGCCGACCTCCCGGTCAATGACATAAACCGGGTGCAGACACTATGGGTGCGCACCTACAGCTCCGTCACCAAAAAGGCAACAAGCGACTGGACCAAACTCACCCCCGGCACCGTCGTGATCGAGGGTACTCACGACGTGACAATCAATATCAACACCCTCAGCGGCTACAACTATATCGTCGGGGTGGCAAACGTGGACAACAAGGCAATCCTTAAAAGCAATCCCGGTGAAGAAAAGACTCTCGCCCAGCTGCTTGAAAATGCCGATACGTGGGATGATTTTCTTGACATCGCCGTGGTGTCGCCCTCCACTTTCAACTCCATGTACGCCCCTTCCGTGCCACTTCCTATGGCGGGGTCCTATGTCGACATCGACCCCGGAGACACCCATCCCACAGCTCTCAGCGAATGGCAGGAGTTCAATTTCACGCCTCACTTTATTCCCGTAAAGAAAGGTGTGGTAGAGTTTCAGACGGGTGCCATCCACCTTCGCCGGCTCGTGTCGCAGGTCACATTCAATTTTATCCCGGGCGACAAAAACTTCGACCTTACCGTCAACAGTTATACCATCTACAATGCCCCGAAATATTCATGGGTCTACGAGCGAGGCACAAAAGACGGCATGACCACCAATTTCGGCGATGCGGCAACAGAAAGCACCACCGCCGCCTATTTTGCCGGCCCAATACAGTACACGGCACAGTATATCTCTAAAGATGACAAGACCGGCACATCGACATTCAACTACTGGCAAGGTGAGAGCAAGCACACCGGCAGCGCAACTAAATATACCGATCGCGATGCCTGCTCGGGCAACCTCTTCACCTCGCTCACCGGCAGCGCGTGGACCCCTAACAATATGGCATCGTATGTAAGAGTACAATGCACCATCGCCTATAAAGGCACAATCAAGGTCGACAGCGAGGGAGCCACCGACAAGGGTGGCAATATCAGCGTACACCGCGTGGGAAATGCCGACTACATCATCCACCTCGGCAATATAGGCGGCATCGCTTCCGACTTCAACTGCTACCGCAACACCCGCTACACCTACAACGTGACGGTGAACGGTGTCAACGATATACGCGTCGATGCATACCGTACCGATGAACTATATCCCGGCGAAGAAGGCATAGTAAGCGACATGGACCAGATAACCGTGGAACTCGACTCCCACTACAACACTTATAATGTCCAGCTGACAGAATCAGAACTCAAGCAGCCTAATTTCGGTTTTCTCCTCACCACATATTACGGAGGCGTACAGCGTAATGTCGACGAGTCCAACTACACCGACTATGATTCCAAATTTTACGACTGGGTGGAGCTACGTCCCACCACCGGGCGATATGTCCTTGCCGAATACAAACCGAAGGGGTACCGAAACGACAACAAGACATTTCTTCTTGCCGACCTTGTGAAAGGCACCCACGACAACGCCTGGGACAACATGCAGTCGCAATGGAAATCCGAATCGGGATGGTACACCGTGTTCGTCAAGGAAAACACTTACGAAAGCTCCGGCAACGAAACCACCGGCGCAACCGACCCCACATGGCGTAACTACGTAAACCAGAACCCGCGCCGATGCTACATAAGGGTTACGAGGAAAATATCGCCCGACGGCAACAGCGTCTATGCCCGCTCAAAATACGGCATCTCGCAACGCTCAATCCAGACCTACTACTCCGAACATGCCGAAATCGCCACGGCTATCGGAATGGAATCATTCAACGAGACCGAAGGGCTCAATATGCGCAGCTCTTTCACCAAAAGCGGCACAAGCGATGTAAACGGACGATACAACATGGCGTTGTGGCTCGGAATCACAGATGGCAAGACACCCGACTGGAGTACATTTATAGTACAAGAAGAGCCATTGGAAGTACCGGCTGTAAATGAGGACCGGGCACAGGGAGGTGCGCCACTCCCCGACCGCACAATAACCTCCGGAAATCCGGCACCGATGCCACGTCCGGTCAGTTACACCAAAGATAATACCCCGACATACAATGACCCGCAGAACACCACCGATGCAAAATATTATGTCGAGGCAATCAATGCCTGCATGAACCGTAACCGCGACAACAACGGCAACGGGAAAATAGATGCTGACGAATTACGATGGTATGTTCCTGCAACCGGCAAATATCTGCGCCTCATGCTCGGCGATGAGTCATTGACCGAACCGTTAATCAATTTCAAGTCAATCACAAAATTACCCAGGAAAAACGGCAATTCATGGTCAGACTCTGAAGGAGAGATAAAAAATGACTATTATACACGCTACATGTTCGGTGCGAGCAACATCTGGGACGGCTCGATTTATGTGCTATGGACAATTGAGGGACTTTCAACATCGAGCTGGGAACAAGCTAAAAAATGGGGCGGCGGATATCCGTGGCAAGTGAGGTGTATCCGTAATCTCGGAACAGACCTCACCAAGATAGAGAGCAACGATGGCGTGACGAAAGCTTACAAATTTGACGGCAACGCCCGTACTATCGAGATGACATATTATGACCCGCGCTCCGTACGTCAGACCGCCTGCTTCAGTAACGGACCTGCGTCAGAAGAGGGAGTGATGCCGATTCACAACATTACATCCCCTTACAATATGCCGTACAAAAAATTTGAGTATGCACCTGACGACATAGAAATTCCCGATGCCTCATGGCAGTTGACTGCACTGAACAAATACATTGAAAGCAATCCATGTAAGATAAAAGACACCGCTACCAAATCGGGCTGGCGCGTACCCAATCAGAAAGAAATTGCCATTCTAAAAAACGAAGGACTTCATCCGGGAAACAGTGTCCTTTGGCTTTCATGCACATACTCATATTTCAATACCGTAACAGGTGTTGGAGACGGATATGTTAATGGGGAAAATATGTTCTTTGGCATGTTTGATAGCAAAGGAATGATGTTGACAGAGCCAAACTTGCATTGGTACGGCTATAAAGGGCGTGTACGTTGTGTCCGCGATGTACCATAATAGTGTAATTATGAACGATATAGATATTGGGAAATGGCGCAATACCGGCAAAAGTGTAAAGAATGGCGCAAAGTCAAGGATTTTGCCCGGAATGGGCAAGATTGCCGTAACCGCGGGCAGCGCCGAAGGTGCGCCCGTGGCAATGATACACCCGACACATTGCTACCCCAAGAGTGGGTTGCATAATCAGTTGCAAGTGATACGATTATGCAACCCGCTTCGGGGTAGAGACCATGGTGAGACGCTTAGTCCACGGGTATGCCTCCGGCATTACCCGCGGTTACGGAGATGCATCCCCTCCGGGGAATACTCAGAGTTCAGCATTCTATCCGTTCCCCGATACATTACAAATCTCCTGATTTTGGCGGTCGTGATGTGGATTGCCGCGTCATGCCGCCATAACCCGACTTCCGGTGATGCAGGCGCGGATGACAGCGTGGCGGAGCTGCCCCTGCCCGCGCTGCCAGCGGGACTGACTCAGCCCGAGGAGAGAGCGGCGTATCTGCTCGCCCACTTCTGGGACGACATGGATTTCAACGACTGCCGGTTAAGCCTCGACACCGCCTTCATGGAACAGAATTTCGCCAACTTCGCCGCCTTGTTTGACTACGCCGACTCTGCCGCAATGGCGCACGGCGCGTCGGTCCTGCTTGACAAGGCGGCGACTTCGGGCGAAGCGTTTGACTTCCTCAACGCCATTATCGACAAGTATCTCTATGACCCGGAATCGCCCATGTACAACGAGGAATATTACACCCACTTCCTGCGCGCACTCCTTGCAGGCAACCGCCTTGATGATGCCGGGCGTGAACGCGCACGGTACCGCCTTGAAACGGCGATGAAAAACAGCCGTGGCACCCGTGCCGCCGATTTCCGTTACGTCATGCGCGGCGGGGGCGAAGGCATGCTGTCGGAGTTTTGCCGCGACCATGAAATGACGCTGCTCCTTTTCTACGACCCCGACTGCGAAAACTGCAAGGCAATGATAGAGCGACTACGCCACACCGCGTTTCCTCCCGGCACCGCCATCCTGGCGATAGACGCCGAGGACAATCGCCCGCAGTGGGAACGCACATGCGCGTCGCTTCCCGCCGGATGGACAGTAGGATATGCCCTCGACCCCATCCTTGACAACGAAACCTACGTGCTCCCCGCCATGCCTGTCATCTACCTTCTCGACTCCGGCGCCACGGTCCTCGCCAAAGACCCCCGCCTCCCCTGATCATGCCGGCGACATGAATTACCGCATCTGATTGTAACAATCCGCCGCCCATCTCAAGACATTATCCTTTATGTACTCGGCAATCCTGTTGCCATCATTGATTCCGCGTATTATGTGATCATGGAAACGCTTTTGCCATGCAAACTCAATATTATTCCTACGCGCATACCTTGTCACAGCCTGTTTATATCCCCCAACAACCACTCCCAACGCGGTCCTGATTGTAGGGATGCTCCCCGGAGCATCCGCCGATTCAAATATGTGAATAATTGCATGAATATGATTTGGCATAACGACGAATATCGGAACCCGGACATAATTATAATGAACCGGCAGTTCTTCCAGACATTTTTTCGCATAAATGCCTATTTCGCTAAATACCATGTCATTATTTCGTATTTCTCCAAAGAAATGTTCTTTTCCATAAGTGCAAATTGTTACGAAATAATCACCACCGGAATAATCATGAAACACCGCCCGTATATTTTTATGTTCCGGTAAACGACCTGAACAAACTGCATCTGGATTATCGGCAGGATGGGCGGATGCTCCGCGGAGCATCCCTACAACTGTGGACATGTTATAAGATTATATTATTTGACCTGGCGGATGAAGTTTACGATGAGGTCGAGGACTTCGGGGGCGATGGTCTCGCGTATCTCGCCATATTCGGCGGTTTCGCCGGTGACGGCATGTTGCATGAGGTGGTTGAGTCCCGGCATCAGCCGCGTGTCGGCATTCGGGACGAGTGAGTGTATCACATCCAGATTATCCGCCTCGACCTGAGTATCCTTGTCGCCGTTTATGGCAAGTACCGGACAGGTGATTTTGACAAGATATTCGCGCGGATTCAAGCTTACCAGCCCGTCAATCCAAGGCGTACGGATCTTTTGCGTCATCTTTAGCGAAGGCATAATCTGCGGAGGTGCCTCCACTCCGGAAGCTGCGACAAGCGAGTCTACATCAATCGGCGTATAGACACCATCACGATGCTGCCGTGCCATGGTATCAAATACCCTGTCGACTATCTTCAGGGCATTTTCTTTATCCGCACCGGTGATTCCGGAAAGGTCAAGTGCGTGAGCGTTCTGCCTCATCAATGCCTCTTTGCCCGGTATAGCCAGCCCGGCAAGGGAGATTATGAAATCGGGGGCGCCCTCGGCAGCCATCATAAACGCGATTGTACCGCCCTCCGAATGACCGAGCACACCGGCTTTGCCGTTTGGCACAATCGTGCGGAGAAATGCAAGTGCGCTCGTGGCATCGTTTTTAAACGTATCGGTGGTTGCCGTCAGGAAATTGCCGCCGGAATCTCCGGTGCCACGGTCATCATAGCGAAGCGATGCGATGCCGTTACGGGCAAGACAGTCGGCGATGACCGCAAACGGCCGGTGGTCAAACAGTTCCTCGTCACGGTTCTGCGGACCGCTTCCCGTCACCATCACCACAGCGGGGACGCGGGTAATGTCGGCGACCGGCGGAAGCGTCAGTGTCGCGCCCATGACAGCGCCGTCCGGTGCGGTGAACGCAGTGTCGACAACCGTATATGGGTACGGCGGCTTCGGAGTCTGCGGTCGCCGCTCCTCAACGGGAGCTTCCGGCTGCAGATTGAGCGGAAATGAATAACCGCGTTGCATGAATGTGCCCCGTATTTCGCTAGGCATAATCTTTCCGGTGTAGGAAGCCCCTATCGCGATGCATGAAAGCGACAGTGAATCGGCACTGCACAGGGCGACTGTAACCGGTATCCCCTTCGCGCCCTGATTGGGAGAATCCATCGTACATTCCGTCACCCCGTCGGTACGTTCAGTGAAGTTAAACACAAGCGGCAACTTCGTTTGACCCAAGGCAAGCTCGCCGCGCCATGCTCCCGTCATGCCGAAAACCGTTACGGGCAGCATAGCCGCCATCGCCATACACAGACATTTGATATATCGCTTCATAATCAGGAGAGGTAAGGGGCAATGTCGTCGAGGGTGAGCTGGAGGAGGCGCATGCGATCGCGGAAGTCGGGGAGCGTCTCGCGGAAAAACTCGGCGCGGCGAGCCTCAAGGATGAGCGCGGGTGCGTCGGGCGACACATAGTAGCCCAGTCCGCGCTTCGAGTAGATTATGCCCTGCGCCTGAAGCTCCTCAAATGCTTTCAGCACCGTGCGGTTATTTACTGCAAGTTCGACCGACAGCTCCTTTATGGACGGCACACGACCGTCGACATGCCACACGTCAGACACAATCCGTGCGTAGCATAAGTCGACGATCTGCTTATATATGGGTTTATTCTCGTTAAAGTCCATAGGATAGGGTTATATCTGTCGGTTCTTGATTACCTGGCAAGCTTTTACGATTACAAAGATAGTACAAATTACGAAAAAAATCGTCAGGGGTATCGACCAATCATCAATTTGGGTGACCACCATGCCGGGCAATTCATCGGATTGCCGCTCCACACCGTTGAAACCATCCTCAAATCCCTGGCGGAAGGCTGTCAAGCCTCCGATGATGCCTCCGATGAATGATTCCACCATCACTACAACAATAGTCCACACGACTGACAGGATTATACGGTTGTGCTTGATTGCCATAACGCAGTAAAGACACACTGCCATCGGGAGAAGCGTAGTAACCACTGATAGCCAGATGAATCCTTGGGTCATAAACATGTCAACGAGAGGGGTAAGCCCACTTATAAGCGGATTAATCACCATCCACTGCTTTGTGCAGAGATAGCAGACTCCCATCGGCACTGCGATAAGCAGCGGTACCGCGATAAATGTATAAAGCAGGATGAACGTGGCTTTCTGCCGCCAGTCAACGGGGAGGGCGGTGTCAATCTCCATGCCGCTGCGTGAGGCGAAAATCAGTGCGCCAAATACCAGCATGAGATTGAGGATGTTGGACACCATCGCGCCGATTATTATCACTCCTTCCCACCTCAAGGTGACGAATATGAGCAGGTAAAGGACCACTGCTATCACTGGATAAAATATAAGCTGCTTTTTCAGCCTGGGCATATAATAATTTAACATTTGCATCGCTATCGGGTTTTAGAGTTTTACGTTATGGTGAAGGGCATTGAAAAGCAACTCATAATCTATGTCGGCACTCTCTTCGGCATCGTCGACACGCTGTATGGCATGGAACTGGTTGAAGCGGCGCTCCATGTAAAGCGGATTGACCGGCGGCACTGACGTGACAGTGAACGACACGCGACCAAGCAAGCTGTCGGCGGTGTCGGCAAGTAGCAGCTTGCCGCGTGACAAAACAAGTACCCCGTCATACAGGTTACGCAGATCCGACACTATGTGGGTCGACACTATCACGGTCTGCTCCTCGTTGACACACTCGGCTATCATTGTCTGAAGCTGCTGGCGCGACGGGATGTCAAGTCCGTTAGCCGGCTCGTCGAAAAGCAACACTTCGGTACGCAGCGAAAGGGCGTAAGCGAGCTGTGCCTTGTGGCGGTTGCCGAGCGACAGTTTGCTCAGCCGCTCCCTGCCGGTCATGCCAAACCGCTCAAGGTTGCGCTGCAACATTTCGGCGTCAAATGTAGGGTAAAACACAGCATGGCATTTCACCATCTCCTCGATGGAGATGAAAGGAAATTTCATGTTGTCGCCGAGAAAAAATATGCGGCGCATGGTTTCAGGCTGACGCGCCGACACCGGGCTTCCGTCAAGCTCGCACTCCCCTTTCGAGGGATAAAGCAGCCCGGCGATTATGTGCAGTAGAGTGGTCTTCCCGGCACCGTTTTCTCCGAGAAGGAGATAGATGCCTCCGCCTATGGAAGCGGAAGCGTTGCTCAACGCCTCCGCTCCCTTGCGGTAAACATAGGTTAAATTATTCAGAATTATCATTATTGAAAGTATAGAGTTCTACAATGTTATTTTACAGCTGTCACTTCGTAGCCTGCCTTGCGGAGCTGCTCCACGAGCCCCTGCTCGCCGATAAGATGACCCATACCTACTACCACCATCACATTTTCGGCGGGAAGTTGGGCTCGGAGCACTTTCATCCAGTTGTCGTTGCGGTCGTAGAGCATACGCTTTGCAAGCTCGGGTGACATGCCCACTTCCGGGTCGTCAAACATCTCCTGCATCTTTGCGAGGTCGCCAGCGAGATATGCCTGGGCGAGTGTCTTGGCGTATTCAATCGATTTCTCGTCGTTGCGTACACTCTTCATCAATCCTTCAGCCTGCTCGCTGATAGGCGCGCCCATCAGCATCCCCATCTGCTGTTCAAGGGTTTCAAGACCTTTCACTGTCTTGCCTGCGGCTATTGCCTTGTCTTGGACAATCTTGTCAAGCTGCTCCTGACCGTTAAATTCGGGAAAAGCGGTCATGCTCTGAAACACTCCGAGCTGGGTGTCGAGCACCACCGGCTTCATCATGTCGACCGCAGCAGCCGTGAGCATACCGCCGGTATATTTTGCCAGAATGGAGTTTACCGAGTCAAGTTGCGCGGTGGTGAGCACCTTGGAAAGAGTGCTGTCGGCGGGAGCCATCGAGTATTTCATTACAATCTGCTGTGTCGCGGGCGAAGTCATTTCCGACATTTCCATTTCACCGTAGACGGTCGACACACCGTTGAGCGCCTCGGCAAATCCTGCGGTTGAGTCTAAGATTGACGCGGGTGCGATATGGTGGGTACCGAAAAGATAGGAATCACCTTTGGCATCGCCGCCCGACACTTTCCATAACAGTTGAGCCTGTGAGGAGAACACTGTTGCTACAGCAACGAGAGAGAAAATAAACTTTTTCATTTATCAATAATTTAATAGTTAATAATCGGTCTTGTATTGTGGTAGTGTAGTAGTGCACATCACTATCACGTCACAAAAGTACAACACGTTTTTTAATCTACAAAATTTTTTATAAGTTTTTTTATCACTTTTTTCATGGGGGCATTATGTTTATTAATTAGAAATTGCTAATTTTGGTGACATACATAATCAAAACACTATTATATTATGGACAACATCTTAGACACATCTTACTTATTTCTCGCCGATGGGTTTGAAGAAATAGAGGCACTATCGACAGTAGACGTAATGCGTCGCGCCGGAATGAAAGTATATACCGTGGCAGTAGGGGGCAAGGACAAGACCGTAAAGGGAGCCAACGGCATCCAGGTCATAGCCGACAAGGATATTAATGAAATCGACGGCTACGATGCAGAATGGATTATCGTGCCCGGAGGAATGCCCGGCGCATCAAATCTTGCTGCAAACGGCAAAGTAACCGACATCATCAACAAACAGTGGATAAAAGGTGGCAAGATTGCCGCCATCTGCGCCGCTCCCGCCGTCGTGCTCGGACCTATCGGCGTACTCCGTGGACATGAAGCCACATGTTATCCGTCGTTTAAAGACGACTTGTTGAAAGCCGGAGGCAAATATGTTGACAACCGCGTGGTAATCAGCGGCAACCTCATCACGGCAAACGGTCCGTCATCGGCACTCGTATTTGCTTTTGCAATCGTGTCGGAGACCCTGGGCGACGACGTCGCCTCATCCGTCGCCTCCGGAATGCTCGTATAATCTAACCTGACCGCAATAAAAAAGGGCGCTCCACCAGCGCCTTTTTTTATGGAACTCTCATCTGACAACTCTCCAAATTTATTCGTATATTTGCATCCATGAAACAACGTGTGCTACTTGTAAATAAGTTCTACTATAGGCGTGGAGGCGACTGCGTGTACCTTCTCAATCTTGAGGAGATGCTGCGCAGTCGCGGTCATGAAGTAGCGGTATTTGCCATGGATTACCCTGAGAACTCCCCCTCGGAGTGGTCACAATATTTCGCTCCTGAAATCACTTTTCAGGGAGGCGCGTTGCAGAAAATCAAAGCCGTAGGACGCACCCTCGGCATCGGCGACATAAACGCCGCCTTTACATCGGTGCTCGACAAGTTCAAGCCCGATGTAGTCCATCTCAACAACATACACTCCTATCTGTCGCCTCAGATTGCAAGAATAGCACGTCGGCGCGGTATAAAAGTCGTGTGGACACTGCACGACTACAAGCTGATATGCCCCTCATACTCATGCCGTTGTCACGGCGAGATATGTGAACGCTGTTTCACCGACAAGAGCCAGGTCGTGCGCCAACGCTGCATGAAAGGCTCCCTCGGTGCAAGCCTAATCGCGTGGCTCGAAGCAAAAAAATGGGACACCCCTACCCTTTCTGCTGCGGTTGACAGCTTTATCTGCCCGTCGGAGTTCATGGCGGAAAAAATGGCTCAGGGGAGATTTCCCAAGGGGAAAATAGTCACCCTCAACAACTTCATAGCCCCCGAGATGTGGGAAAAGTGCAGCTCCACCCCCGTCAACACCGACCGCGATGATTATTACTGCTATGTCGGTCGACTGTCGGAAGAAAAAGGGATAGAGACTTTGTTGAAGGCGGCATCGCGTCTACCCTACAGCCTGAAGATAGCCGGTGGCGGACCGCTCGCTGAAGAATTGAAGAAGCGTTACGCCGGCTGCGCCAATATAGAGTTTCTGGGTCATCTCGACGGCGACGGAGTGAACAGACTGCTTGCCGCCGCGCGTTTTTCAGTAGTACCGTCGGAATGGTATGAGAACAATCCTTTCAGCGTCATAGAGTCGCATTGCGCAGGCACTCCTGTCGTAGGAGCCAACATAGGCGGTATTCCGGAACTTATCGACAATACCGACGGCATCACCTTCATGTCGCGCGACACCGAAAGCCTTGAGGGTGCAATCAAGGAGGCATGGAACATGACATGGGACTACGAAAAAATCTCCCGCAAGGCACTCGCCCGATTCTCCCCCGAGCAACATTATATCGCCCTTCATAAAATATACGGTACCGGATCCGCGTTATAATTTATATAATGACCAAAATACGGAAGCGCATGGATGTACAACTACCTACTGATGCCTCTATAATATTGACTTATCGCTGTCCGATGAAGTGCAAGATGTGTAACATCTGGCAAAATCCCACCGACAAAAAGGAAGAGATTACCGCCGATGACCTGAAGACACTTCCGCGACTGAAATTCATAAACCTTACCGGCGGAGAGCCCTTTATCAGGGAAGACCTCCCCGAAATAGTCGAAGAGTGCTACAAACACACCTCCCGCATCGTCATATCCACCTCCGGATGGTATGAAGACCGCGTGATTGCCCTCGCAAAGCGATTCCCCTCGATAGGAATACGCATATCTATCGAAGGTCTAAGCGCCAAAAACGACGAACTGCGCGGCAGGGAGGGCGGTTTTGACAAAGGATTGCGCACACTGCTCACCCTCAAGGAAATGGGACTGAAAGACATAGGCTTCGGCTGCACGGTATCCAACCACAACTCCGGCGACATGCTCTCGCTTTACAAGCTGTCGTGTGAGCTGGGCATGGAGTTTGCCACCGCCGCATTCCACAATTCCTACTATTTCCACAAAGATGACAATGTGATATTCAACAAGGATGAAGTGACCGAAAATTTCAAGAAGCTCATCACTATGCAGCTGAAGGAAGCTCATCCTAAATCATGGTTCCGTGCATTTTTCAACATGGGACTCATAAACTATATCGAAGGAGGCCGTCGTATGCTCCCCTGCGAGGCAGGCACCACCAATTTCTTCATCGACCCCTGGGGAGAAGTCTATCCCTGCAACGGGCTTGAGGAAAAGTTCTGGAAAGAGTCGATGGGCAACATCCGCAATGCGTCGTTTGATGAAATCTGGCATAGCCGTCAGGCGCAAAAAGTAAGGGAACTTGTGCGCACCTGTCCCAAAAACTGCTGGATGGTAGGCACAGCCGCTCCGGTGATGAAAAAATATATCAAGCATCCCGCGCTATGGGCGATAAAAAACAAGCTCCGTGTCGTGCGCGGTCAGGAGCCGTGTCTTGACAAGCGCTGGTATGACGTAGGGCAAGACCCTCATCAGGGCGACCTCGGCAAACGATAAACCGATAAACAATCACGCCATGAAGATAGTGGTAACAGGCACACGCGGTATCCCCGGCATACTCGGAGGGGTCGAGACCCATTGCGAGGAACTTTATCCGCGCCTCGCGGCGATGGGTCATGATGTCACCGTGATACGTCGCAGTTCCTACATCACCGACAACAACCGCATAAGCGAGTACCGTGGTGTAAAACTTCTCGATGTATATGCCCCGCGACGTAAAAGCGTCGAGGCTATTATCCACACCGCCCTTGCCATATTCAAGGCGCGGTCGCTTCATCCCGATATATTGCATATCCATGCCGTCGGACCCTCACTGCTGGTTCCTCTTGCGCGGCTTCTCGGCATGAAGGTGGTCATGACCAACCACGGTCCCGATTATGACCGCCAGAAATGGGGACGGCTGGCAAAAACCGTCATAAAGACCGGCGAACGGTTTGGCACCCGCTGGAGCAACCGCGTAATCGTCATTTCCAACGTCATCGCCGACATCCTTAAGCGGAATTACGGTTATACCGGCAGCCGCCTCATATTCAACGGAGTAAACATGCCGAAGAAATCCGCATCAACTGAATTTCTTGATCGTCACGGCATAATTCCCGGCAAATACATACTCACAATAGGCAGATTTGTCAAGGAAAAGGGATTCCACGACCTCATCAGGGCGTACTCTAAAATACGTGACTGCGGCTATCAGCTTGTAATTGCAGGCGACGCCGACCATGAGGACAATTATTCGCGCGACCTGAAAAAGCTCGCCGCCGACAACGGCGTAATACTTACCGGATTCATAAAGGGCGAACCGCTCAATGAAGTGATGACCAACGCCGCACTCTTTGTGCTCCCCTCCTATCATGAAGGATTGCCCATAGCCCTTCTTGAGGCAATGAGCTACAATCTCGACGTTGTGGTGAGCGACATCCCCGCCAATCGCCTTGACAGCCTTTCACCCGAAGATTTCTTCCATGTGGGCGACATTGACGGACTCGCCCGTGCTATAGACAGTAAACTGTCGCAACATACCGCAGAGCGCAACTACGACCTGTCGCCCTACGATTGGGACAACATAGCGCGCCAGACTGAAGAGGTTTACCGCGAGATTTTGGGTGATTGAATTATTTTTGCTACATTTGTAATTGCAAAAATTGTCAACCTTTATGAGAAAGATTCAATTGATAGGCGCAACTGTGCTGTTCTTGTGTTCCTGCGGTGGTCTGTCACGTCAGGAAAAAGAGATTGCGGGTGACTACTTCAATGCCCAACTGTCTGACGAGCTGCCTGTCCTGGAATTGAATGAAAACAGAAAATCGGTCGTGCGTAATATTGCCCCCGATGTACTTGTGATGGAAGTCGACGGCACATGGAGTATCGTCGGCGACTCTCTTATCATCATCAATAACCTCAACACTGTCCGGCTCAAAGGTGACACTTCGATTGTAGGGAATATCGCGCCACGCTTTTCCAGAAAAATCACCGGTCATGACGCCCACTCGATTACCCTGAGCAAAGATAACATCGACTATCTTTATATACGCCATCACAAGGAATCCAACAAATAACCATCCACGACTATGAAATATCACTTCCTGACCTTGATAATCACGCTGTCAATGCTTCTCACCGTGGCATGTGACAATGGAAGCACCAGAGAAAATCTCGAACACGCCGAGCTGGCAATCGAGCAAAAAGATTATCAGGCGGCAAGAGGCATCTGCGACAATCTCCGCGAAATCCAGAACCACGCCGAGACAATGGATGCCGTCACGCTATGCAACCTCTCCATGCTTTACATGAAACTGAGCGATAACACCGACCGTGAAGACAATATCGGGCTGGCACGCCAATGCTATATTGACGCCTACTCGACCGATTCCGCGCAGGCTCATGAATATTACGACCATGTACCGGTAGAGGATCTGCCTCATCTGTCACTGTTGTCGTCGATAGTCAAATCGACCACCGGTATCCGTGCGGAGGCTGTCGAGGAGTATATCGATGAAGGCGACAGCATCAGCGGATTAAACTGATTAACCCCATCATCTCCAATATACTGAATCCATGAAGTCCAACGACATGCAGGAGGCATTACGTGCCTTTCTTGACGCTAATCCCGACCTTCCCGAAGGTGAGTCAGCCGAAACCCCGGATGACGCATCAACCGCACCCCCCGCTTTCCGCCTCGACATAATCCTTGAAAAGAAAGGTCGCGGCGGCAAACAGGCTACTATCATATCAGGGTGGCAGGACTCCGACGAGGCATTGCTCGACCTTGCCGCCACGCTAAAGAAACGCCTTGCCACGGGAGGCTCGGCTCGTGGAGGGGAAATTCTTATCCAGGGTGACCGGCGCAAAGATGTGCTCTCCCTGCTGAAGGAGTTGGGATATAAGGCGCGGATAATCTGACCCGCTGCCCTATGCTTACCATACACAAGGCGTCGGCAGGCTCGGGAAAGACCTACACGCTTACTTACACATATATCAAGATGCTCCTCGGTGAAAAAGACGACAGTGGCATCTATCATCTTTCAACCGACAGAAACCGGCATCGCGCCACTCTCGCCATCACGTTCACCAACAAGGCGACCGACGAGATGAAACGCCGCATAGTCCATCAGCTCGCCTGCCTCGCCGGGATAGGCGATGAAGAGAGTCCTTACGAAAAAGACCTCTGCTCCGAACTGCACACTGACAGCTATCATCTGCAGGCACAGGCTGTCGAGGCTCTTCACGAACTGCTCTGCGATTTCAGCAATTTCAATATCAGCACCATCGACTCGTTTTTCCAGACCGTGCTCCGCACCTTTTCACGCGAAGCGGAGATAACAGGCAATTATGAGGTGGAGTTGCGCGACGACTATGTTATCACCGTCGGTGTCAATGAGATGCTATCGTCGGTCAACCGCGCCACTGACCATGAATTTGCCACACGGCGCGAGATGATAGCTCTCGTAAGCTGGATAAAACAGTATATCAACCATAATATAAGCGAAGGCAAGAGCTTCAATATATTCAACCGCAAGTCAAATCTTGTCGACACTCTCGTCACCTTCACCTCGAAAGCGTTGACCGAGACCTACAAACTCAATGCCCCGGCAATCGACACGTATCTGGAGGATATCTCCCGTACCCTTGATTTTGCAAGAGAGATAAGTGCGTTGACCCGTCAACTGGAGAGCGACTTCTTCAAGGTCGCAAAGCAGGTCTATGACACCCTTGAGGCAGCCGACGGCATTGACGGCATGATGAAAGACTGCAGCAAAAACTTCTTGATATGGTCGGAAGGAAGCTGGGGCAGCGGACCCGGGAAAAAAATACGCGCATCACTTGACGACCCGGCGGTGCTGTACAAGAAAAACCGCTGTCCCGATGACAACGTGCTTAATCTTGCCGCCGCTACGGCAGCCGAGGCAGTACGCGTCTATGACTCCATAAATCTGCTGAAGACCTTGCGCACCAATGTCTACAGCCTCGGCGTCATCGGCGAGATACAGCGTCAGGCGGCTAAGTTCAAGAATGAAAACAACGCCATACTGCTCAGCGACACCAACGACATACTGCGCCGCATAATCAGCGAGGCGGAAGCACCGTTTATCTACGACCGGCTCGGAGTGAGACTCCGGCATTTCCTTATTGACGAGTTTCAGGACACCTCACGCCTGCAGTGGGCGAACCTCCGTTCGCTCGTAAGGGAGAGCCTTTCCACCGACAATGACAATCTTATCATCGGCGACGAGAAGCAGTCCATTTACCGTTTCCGAAATTCCGACCCCGACCTCATTGTAAAGACTGTACCGGAGGAGTTTGCACGGCAATCGGTGACGCGAGGCAACAACCCGAAGGAAAACACCAACTGGAGAAGTGCCGCCGAGGTGGTGCGGTTCAACAACACCCTGTTCAGTTACATGTCGGAGGCAAAAGACCTCTCCGGCATATACTCCAATGTCGTGCAACGTATCGCGAAAGCGGATTTACACGGATATGTCAAGGCGACGGAATATGACAATACCGAAACCGCGCTCGACAACATGACCGACGAGATTGTAAGACAGCTTAACGCAGGCTACAAGATGGGTGACATCGCCATTCTGGTATCAACCAATACCAACGGCAGGGCGGTGATTGACTATCTGCTGGCGCAAAAGACCCTTATACCGGAACTGCACGACCTTCAGATAATGTCGGATGACGCGCTCACCCTTTCATCGTCCGGAGCGGTGAGAATCATCACGAGCGTACTATCGTTTCTTGACGCGCAACAGTCGATGTTTGCCCCGGTCGAAGAGGATACTGCCGACACCCGAAAGCGTCTGCCTGTAGCCACTATCCAGAGCCGCTACTATTACCATCTTTCAAGAGGCGTTGACCGGCTGAAGGCTATTGAACTGACATTCAACGGCGACGGTGCGGAGGGTGACACCACCGCCAATGAAGCCGCCGAGATGAAGTGCATAAACCTGCCGTCGATTGTCGAGCGTATAATCAACCGCTACCTTACCGATGAGATGCGCGAGGCGGAAAATGTATATATCAGCGGGTTCCAGGATGTCATCGCCGACTTCTGCGAGGGAAGCGAGGGCGACCTCCACGCCTTCATGAAATGGTGGAACGGCTTCGGAAAGGAAAAATGTGCGCTTGCCATCCCCTCGGAGGTAAACGCCATCCGCGTCATGACCATCCATAAGTCAAAGGGACTGGAATTTCCATGCGTACACGTGCCGCTGGTCGACTGGAGCTTCAACTCTTCAAAAAATATCGAGTGGTTCAAAACCACTGACGACGATGGCAAGCCGTTGGGAATACTGTCGCGCTTCAGTCCCCACACTCTCCCGCCCTTCATCCCTCTCGCCACGACAGCCGTGCTTGAACGGGGCGAATTTGCCGAACAGTACGCGGCTTTCGCAAAAAAATCCACCATCGACATCCTGAACAAGACATACGTGGCATTTACCCGTGCCGTCAGGGAGCTGATAATCGGCTATAAAAAGGTGGCAAATCCCACTGATTCCTCTGTTCACGGCATGATGAACATAACGCTTGGTGACGCTACGGAGCAATGGATTGACAAGTTCGGCGAGAACAGAGGCTACCACGTGGCGCTTGCCTCGTACACCGATGAAAACGGCACATTCACTTTCGGTGCTCCCACCGTGCCCGAGGCTAAGGAGAAAAAGAAAGATGCCTCCCCGGTGAAAATGCCTCCCTACATGTCGCTCGACAATGACCACATCTGGGACCTCAGCCGCATCGAGGACCTTGACGAGATGTCGCTGCCGCGTCAGAAGGGCATCATCCTTCACAACATAATGAGCCTTATACGCACTCCCCGCGACATCGACCGCGCAGTGAAGCGTCACGCCATGAAAGGATATATCACAGAGGAAGATATTCCGGAATACGTCGGGCTTATCTCGACGGCATTGTCCGACCCGGCTGTCACACCGTGGTTCAACGGCTTCACGCGGCTGCTTAACGAGCGAGCGTTTATCGTCAACGAGCGTGGCGGAGAGGCGCGGCGTTACCGCCCTGACCGGGTTGTGTGGCGCGCCGACGGGGCAATCGACGTGATTGACTACAAATTTGGCGAGGAGGAGCCTAAGAAATATATCTATCAGGTACGCGGCTACGTCGGGAATCTCAAGAAAATGTATCCGAGCACAACTGTACGGGGCTACCTGTGGTATCCTCTCCACTCCAAGATAACACCGGTAAATTAAGTCCAGTTGCTTTTTAACAATTATAATCTTGGTGTTTTGCAATAATCTCTGTACATTTGCAAGACAAATCATTATTATAATCACTCATGGAAACACCGGTCGACAATAACCTGCTCATAATTGGCAGAATACGTCATCTCATGGAATTACAGCACCTTTCACAGGTGGCGTTCTCGAAATTGATTGGCATAGACCCGTCAAATGTATCAAAATATCTTAGCGGCAAGCTGCCGGTAAGCGATTCACTGCTTAACCGCATAGTGGTAAACCTCAATGTGTCGAAGGAATGGCTTCGCGACGGCGAGGGGCTCCCCTTTGAAAAAACCGGTCACGCGTCAAAAGTGGAGGTCGCCGAAATCTGCACCGATTACCGCAGTGAGGGCATCCCCGTATATGATATCGACGTTGCGGCGGGATGTACAGAGATGACGCGCGCCTTCACGGAAGAAAATGTGATAGGCAAGCTTAATTTCCCGCAGCTCAACCCCGACTGGGTGGTGGTCCGTGCAAAAGGCGACTCCATGAAACCTAAAATCGACAACGGGGGATATGTGGCGTTTCTGCCCCAAAGCGATACGGAAAACATACTATGGGGACAGATTTACGTCGTGATAATGGAAAACCGCAGGGTTGTAAAATATGTGCGCCGCCATCATGACCCTACAAAGGTGATACTGCGCAGCGCCAACTCGGCATACGACGACATGGATGTGCCGCGTAAGGACATCGTGGCGCTGTATGTCGTGGAACGCATAATCAATATTCAGGATTGTTTTTGACAATGGTTATCAAAGAGAAAATCAGGCGCATCACCTCGATGCCCACATTTCATGTGCTGCTTGCATTAAGTGCGGCTCACTGCCTCAACGACCTGCTGCAGTCGGTGATTACTGCGGTATATCCCATGCTCAAGACCGACCTTGGCATAAATTTCACGCAGATAGGACTTATCACCCTCGTATATCAGCTTGCAGCCTCTATATTTCAGCCTGTCGTAGGGTATGTGTTTGACAAGCGTCCATTTGTATGGAGTCTGCCGGCGGGGATGATAAGCACCTCGGTAGGTATCGTGCTGCTCGCCTACAGCAATTCGCTTGCCGGTGTGCTGCTTGCAGTGTTCATGGTGGGACTCGGCTCGGCGACCCTGCATCCCGAGGCATCGCGCATCACCTCGCTCGCCGGACATGAGCGGCGAGGCTTCGCCCAGTCGGTATTCCAGGTAGGCGGCAACTTCGGCGGCTCGATAGGCCCGCTCCTTGTGGCGTTGATTGTCGCGCCCCACGACCGCCGCTACATCATGTGGTTTCTGCTTTTCGCAGGACTCTGTTTCTGGGCTATGCGCCCGATATGCCGCTGGTATCGCGGATATCTCAACTCATTGAAGCAAGCCGAGCGGCGCAGGGAGAGCCATGCGGCGCTTCCATTGTCACGCGGGATGACCATCTTCACCATCTGCGTGATTATCATCCTGATATTCTCGAAGTATATCTATATGGCAAGCCTTTCGAGCTACTATACCTTCTATCTGATTGACAAATTCGGGGTGACGGTGTCACAATCCCAGATATTCCTGTTTGTATTCGTTGTATCGACAGCCGCCGGCACTTTGGTAGGTGGTCCCGTAGGCGACCGCTACGGAAGAAAGCCGGTGATATGGGTATCCATTCTCGGTACGGCGCCGTTCAGCCTTCTGATGCCTCATGTCAACCTGCCGCTCACGATCATATTGAGTTTTTGCGCCGGATTCATGCTCTCGTCGGCATTTCCCGCCATACTGCTCTATGCACAGGAACTGCTGCCCACTAAACTTGGCATGATTTCAGGATTGTTTTTCGGGTTTGCCTTCGGTGTGGGCGGTATCGCATCGGCAGTGCTCGGCGACTTTGCCGACCGTTACGGCATTGAGGCGATATACAATTTCTGCGCCTATACCCCGCTGCTCGGCATAATCGCGGCATTCCTCCCCAACCTCAAGAAACGCCCCAAAAGCCGTGACACGCACTCGGCATAATGCCATTGACTCAACCCAAAGTGCCGGAGCAATAAATCCCCAAAAGGGGGATTCATCCTGTTATCCGCGGGTAATGCCGAAGGCATACCCGTGGACATGGAATCCGCTCATTGTCTCTACCCCGGTGCGGGTTGTATAGCTGCTTGATTAGCATACATCTATGCAACCCGTTTCAGGGTTGTATTGTTGTGGTGGTATCGCTTTCCACGGGTGCCCACTCCGGGGCTACCCGCGGTTAACTTTATCTTGCCCATTCCGGGCAAAATCCTTAAGTTAGCGACATTGCAATGCCATTGACTTAACCTCTAACCTTTTAACCTATTAATCTTTAAGTGAGCTTGCGAAACTTAAATAAATAAAAAAAGGAGAGCAGGGATATCACATCCATTTCGCTCTCCTTCCCCTTATCAATAACAATTTATTTGGTCTTTCTCACAGGGTCGCAGGTAAGCCCCACACCCAGTTTCTTGAATATCTTGTGGTCGACCTCGCCAAGCATCACTGTCGAGTGAACCTGACATCCGTTCAGTTCGGGAAGCACCTCAAGCGCCCGGCGGCAATTTTCGTCATCCTTACTCAGCACTGAAAGCGCCACAAGCACCTCATCGGTGTGCAGACGCGGATTGCGACTCCGCAGGTAACATGTCTTCGTGTGCTGTATCGGCTCAATCATCGATTGCGGTATGAGTTTTACCGAATGGTCGATGCCGGCGAGATGTTTCACAGCGTTAAGTATCAGCGCGGCACTCGGACCGAGCAATTCGCTCGTCTCGGCTGTTATGATTGTGCCGTCGGCAAGCTCGATAGCCGAACAGGGCACTCCGCTGCGCTCGGCGCGTTCTTTCGCAGCAACGGCAGGTCGACGGTAAGACGTGTCTATTTTCGCCTGCTTGAACAGCAGGGCTATCTTGTTGACCTCGTTGTCATTGCCATCGCCAAGCGCAAGATTGTTAAGCGCGGTGTAATAGCGGCGGATAATCTCGTTTTTGGATGCCTCACGACACACTTCGTCATCATTGATGCAGAATCCCACCATGTTCACGCCCATGTCGGTAGGCGACTTGTAGGGATTCTCGCCGTATATCTCCTCAAAGAGAGAGTTAAGCACCGGAAATATCTCGATGTCGCGGTTATAGTTGATTGCGGTCTTGCCGTATGCCTCAAGATGAAAGGGGTCAATCATGTTGACATCGTTAAGGTCGGCGGTGGCTGCCTCGTATGCGATGTTAACCGGATGTTTCAGAGGAAGGCTCCACACCGGGAATGTCTCAAACTTGGCATATCCCGCCTCGATACCACGCTTGTGCTCGTTATAGAGCTGGCTCAGACACACAGCCATCTTACCGCTGCCGGGACCGGGTGCCGTCACTATCACGAGCGGGCGAGTGGTCTCCACATAGTCGTTTTTGCCGAAGCCCTCGTCGGAGGCAATCAGCTCCACATTTGTGGGATAGCCGTCGATAAGATAGTGATAGTAGGCATTGATACCCATGCGCTCAAGGCGTTTGCGGAAAGCATCGGCACTGCTCTGCCCGTTGTAGTGGGTAATCACAACCGAGCTTACCAGGAAGCCCCGATTCTGAAATTCCGTGCGCAGACGCAGCACATCCATGTCGTATGTGATGCCAAGGTCGGTACGCACTTTGTTTTTCTCGATGTCAACGGCACTTATCACAATCACAATCTCGGCACGGTCGCTGAGTTTTGAAAGCATACGGAGCTTGCTGTCAGGCTGGAAGCCCGGCAATACACGGCTCGCATGATGATCGTCGAAGAGCTTGCCTCCAAGCTCAAGGTAAAGCTTGTTGCCGAACTGAGCTATACGCTCCTGAATATGTTCGGACTGAATTTTGAGATATTTCTCGTTGTCAAAACCGTATTTCATAACGGATTACAAAGTTAGAAATTTTCTCCCGAAAATACAAATCCACCGCCCGCTTCCGCATCAAAAACAGTCAGTTTTCAGTTGTTAGAGAGGGACTTTAACGACCTTAGGGTCATTAGAGACCTTAACGACCTTAAAGTCGACAACTCACCTTCGGAGCGTCAATATTTGGGGGTAGAGGTAGGTCATGAAGCCCTCAGTGTCGTCTATTTCGGTGCCGGTGGAGATGAGCCATGCAATCACCTTGTCAATGGATGACTTTATCTCGGCGTGTGCCACGTTGAATTTACGCGCTATGAGGCGCAGGTAAGGTCGGTTCTGCTTCAACAGGCTGCCGATGCGTCTGGTCTTTTCCTCGCGGGTCTCCGGGGCACGCTTTGAGGCGGCGTTTCTGTTCCGGCGCTCGCGCTGACGTGCCGCCACGGCAGCGCGGCGGTCGACCGTACATTTGATTACCATGAACAGTGCCGCAGCGACCGGAGGAAGCTTTGATTCTTCTCCGGTCTGCTGATATCGGATGATTGCCTCGGTAAGCTGTTGCTGCATTTTCTGTGGAAGCATGCCGATAGCCGCTTTCCATTCCTCGTCAAATTTAAATGTGCGTTTCATAGCATCGTTATTTAGTCGGTTAATGCTGCAAATATAAGCTGCGCCGATCCCTCGCCAATGTACAAATGGGAAATTTTTTCGCGGGAAATCCCGCGAAAAAAGGTTATGAGGTTATGAGGGGAGAGACGAAGCCGGTACAAAATTTTCCTACGGAAAAAGGTTTTAGTCATCGGATTGTATCGCGTAGCTGTAGGGGCTGCTGGAAGGCAGCCCGCGTTGCAAGAGTGGGACTTCCACTCGCCCTTACATAGGCTTGTGAATCCCGCCGGCTGTATTTTCCCGAAGGGATCATCTCTATTTAGCCGTAGCGTTGAGCGAAGCGAAACCTACGGATAACCGGCGCCTCATCATCATCGTTTCCCGACAGGGAATCATCAATCGCGCTCCAAGATGATTCCTTGCGGAAACATCAGCCTTTGCAATGCTTTCCGGGGGTATCGCTGCGCTCAACCCCCGGCTACATACAGATGATGCCCTGCGGGCAACATTCGGCTTAGACGCAGTGCGGGCGAGCTTCCACTCAATATCACTAACTTAAGGATTTTGCCCTGAAAGGGCAAGATAAAGTTAGCCGCGGGTAGCCCCGAAGTGGGCACCCGTGGAAAGCGATACCACCACAACAACGCAACCCTGAAACGGGTTGCATAAATATATGCTAATCAAGCGGCTATGCAACCCACTGCGGGGTTGAACCAAGGAGAGAGGAGCTTGAGCCACGGGTATGCCTCCGGCATTACCCGCGGATAACAGGATGAATCCCCCTTGCGGGGATTTATGGCTCTTCTGCTTAAGTTTTAAGTTAATGACATTGAGCTTCCGCTCGCCCCTACAACGGTCTGTAAATCAAGACGGGAAGAGGTTATTCGCCGAGGGTGAGGGAGCGGATTATGCGGGGGATGTCGGTGTTATTGAGCACATGGCTGAACTTCTCCGCGCCCTCGCCGACTGCAAATACCGGCACAGGGTTTGCCGTGTGGTTATGGCTGATGAAATCGGTGCCCACCCAATAATTATAGATACGGAAGGTCTCGGTCACAAACTCGTTGAATGTATTATAGAGTCCTTTTTCATCGTTGGACTGACGGGCTACAAACGTGCGGTCAAATGCGGCGCGGAGGCGATTGGTCTGCTCCTCGGTCAGCGGCACATTGGTCCAGAATCCGAGTTTGTCGCGAAGCAGCTCGCTCATCTCCTCCCATGTCATCGTCTTACCCTCCTTCACGAGGTCACGGCAGTAGTCGGAAAGACGATCCTTGCTAATACGCTGAGTGTCGACAAGCGCCAGGTCGGCATGACCGTAATGGTCGGGATGACCGATAGCCATGCCGCCGGTGTCATGATCGGCGGTAATGACAATAAGCGTTTCTTCGGGATGTGCGAGATAAAAGTCGTAGGCGACGCGTATGGCATCCTGAAAATTAAGCACCTCCTTTATTACGCCGCCGGGGTCGTTGGCATGGGCGGCATGGTCGATATTTCCACCCTCGACCATGATGAAAAAGCGGTCGGGCGATTTCGCACTCACATGGTCAAGCGCCACCTTGGTCAATGCCGGCAGAGTCATTGCTCCGGGGATAGAGTCAATCGTATAACCGATATTGTTGGCGTTACCCCACACGTTTTCAGGGCTCAACACCCATAGCCGGTCGACCTTTCCGGCGAGTTTGGATGCCGGTTCAGTGCCGTATGCAATCTCAATGCCGGCTTCCTCTATCATTGCGGGCACTTCGTTTGGCTTACCATCTTTACCCTTCGTACCGCGAAGAGAGCATCCTCCAAGAAAATCGTAGCCGGAGGCGACAGCCTCCTTATCAATGGCGTAATACATGTTGCGCGCAGGCTGATGGGCGTAAAACGCCCCGGGAGTGGCATCGTCGGGAGCCACAGACGTGAGCACACCCACTCCCCACCCCGCATCTTTAAGCTCACGAGCGATGGAGACATAGTGAGTCACCGAGTCGGGAGCCATGCCGAGCATATTGTTGTAAGTCTTGTTGCCGGTCGATAGAGCGGTACCCGCAGCAGCCGAGTCGGTGACAGGCGAAGATGCCGAATAGGTCCAAGCCTGTGAGGCTACCGGAAACTGCATCATCAGTATCGGCTCGTCGGCGCCACGCACCATGCGGTTATAATACTGTGCGGCATTCACATGTCCCATACCCATGCCGTCGCCTATCAGATAAAATACATATTTCACCTCGGCTGAAGCACCGAAGACACATGCACTGGCAATGACCGATGCCAGGATTCTGCGTAATTTCATGATAATAATTATGTTTTATTTAAGTAGTTCCTAACTTTTTACTTTCTCCATGCCATAACAACAATACTTACCTCATGAGCTTCAACATCGGCTCAATCAGATGCCGGTCATTGCTCAATCGCGGCACCTTGCGCTGACCGCCGAGCTTTCCGGTGGAGGCAAGCCACCGGTCGAAGAGTCCCGCCGGTGCCTCGACCACGGAAAGGCGGTCAAGAAAAATATTGCCTGTGCGTTTGGCATCGTAATCGGAATTTACCTCCCGCAACTTACTGTCGAGCATGTCGGCAAACTCCTCTATCGAAGCGGGCTTCCTTGAAAATTCAATAAGCCATTCATGTCTTCCGCGCGTCTTATCGGCAGCATAGACCGGAGCGGCGGTATAGTTGGCTATCTCACATCCCAGCTCACGGCAAGTGGCTGCGATGGCGGCATCGGCATTATGCACCATCAGCTCCTCTCCGAAGGCGTTGATAAAATGCTTAGTCCTGCCGCTGATTGTTATCTTGAGCGGATTGACCGACGTGACGGTCACCGTATCGCCTATCTTATAATGCCACAACCCGTTACACGCAGTTATTACGAGGGAATATGTCGCTCCCGCCTCCACTTCCCATGATGCAAGCGCGCGGTCGGTCTCTTTACCTGTCTCATCAAGAGGTATAAACTCGTAGAATACCCCTATATCCATAAGGAGCAGCATACCGGGAGTGTCGCGGTCGCATTGCACCGCAAAAAATCCTTCGGAAGCATTATACGTCTCCAGATAGCGCATACGCGCAGGATCAATTATATGGTTATATTGTTCGCGATACGGATCAAACGCTATGCCGCCGTGAAAAAACACCTCAAGATTAGGCCACACCTCATGAAGTTCCTGCGCACCCGAAGCCTTCAACACCTCTTTAAGCACTACAAGAAACCAAGACGGCACACCGGACAGATTGGTGACATTTTCCCGCAACGAGGCTTTCACCAGTGCCGGAAGTTTGCGCGACCAATCCTCCATCAGGGCTATCCGCTTCGACGGGATTCTTACCATATTGGCAAGAGGGTTGATATGTTCTATCAGATTAGCCGAGAGATCGCCTACCACCACCCCCTTTGGAAGCGTCAGCTCATTAGCGAAGCTGCCTCCGAGAATGAAACCTTTTCCGTCAAACATCCGGCTCTCCGGGTAAAGCGTGAGGTAACGCGCCACAACGTCAAATCCTCCCGCGCAATGGTTACGCTTAAATGAATCGGAGGTGACAGGCACATATTTGCTCTTCCCGTCGGAAGTGCCCGACGACTGGGCGAAATTGCGTGTAACGCCGCGCCACAGCACATTGCGTTCACCCGCAATCATGCGCTCGACCAACGGACGTATGTCGGAATATTCCTGAAGCATGACACGCTCACGATACTCCTCATACGACCTTATATCCTTGAAACCGAACTTCTTCCCGACAACGGTATCTCTCGACGAGGCGATAAGCCAGGTGAGTTCACTGCGCTGCACCGCTTCGGCATCAAGCGCATTGCGATATGCAATCTTGGCTCGACGTGTAAACAATGGGCGTATGAAAGATGTCCGATTCATAAAGTTTTCTTTCGTGTTTCAACAAAGTTACGCTAAATTTGTTGAAAATTTATGTTGAAACTATAAATAAATGACACCCCGATGAAGAAGACCCTGCTACTCAGCCTGCTCCTCATGGTAATGACCGTGACCCTGTCGTCATGTGACCCTGATGATGACTATTATTACTATGACGCCCCGTTTTTAGGCACATGGATGAGAGATGACGGCTCCTCGAGCTTCACCTTTTACAACAATGGCTACGGAGTATTCACCGACTTCTACAACGGCGGCTCCACATTGTCATTCAGTTGGGAAGCAGACGATTATTACCTCACGGTATATCCTGATGACGGCTGGGGCGATGAATGGGATTACCAATGGACCGTCTATGGCAACACCCTCACGCTCTACGACCTCGACAACGGCGGCTCCCTGTACTACTACGCCTACTGACGCGCCCGCTATCTCGATTTCAATATCCGGCGCAACCGCTCTACCCCTGCTTTCCCAAGAATGAGAATGGCAGTGTACTGGCATGTTTTGGCAAGTCCGAAAAACAGGGCCCATAGTACCCCTTTAACGGCACCACTCACCGGAAGCAACATTTGCATAAACGACAATATGTAGCACATCACGCATATTGCCGCCACGATAGCCCCGGTTTTGAACGACAGGGATGCAAGCCACTTTTTAATTTTTACAAACGTATCTTTCATTTCATCACAAATATAGGCAAAAACCGGCTTTTGCAAATTTAACAGGGAATGTTTGGAGATTAGCGTGGAATGGCGTAACTTTGCTATGTCATCGATCGAAGAACGAAAGACTTGGTTGACCGCATTACCGTAAATGCGGTTTTTTTGTTACTCTATTTTGAAGTTTACGCATGTAGTATGCGTGATTCGACTGATCCACGCAGAATCCGGTTATTAGCGCAAAATTAGGTTTGATATATTCCACCACTACCATATATTCCTTAGCTCTGTACCAAAAATATTCCCTTTCGCGACCAGAATTTTCAATATATTTGAATCGAGTAATTCGTTTATCAGCTGCATTTTCAATAATAGGTCTTATCCAATGAATCCTAACTGCACGTTCAGACCTGAATTCCCTTATTGATTTGGCGATTTTACGCCTATCTTCTTTTGCCTCTCTTGTTATGACATGCACAAATTTCTCTACCAATCCATTGAACCAATCAGGTAAACCGTCTTTGTGTGACCCATTATACGGATACGACTTTACGCATAATTTTTCATTATCCAAAATCACTTGTTCACTCAAAAAATCATTTCTGAATTTTTCATGCAATTCTAATATTTTGTCTCTGTCATAAACAGTTAGCTCGCAATCAAAATACGGGCGTAATCCTCCCAAGATATCAGAATCGTCAGCCATTACGCCTTTTAGGTTGAAAGTCGTAAATTGAAAATTTATCATCTCCCGGCTCAGTACCTTCATCAAGACGGTAACCAGACAATTTTTCTATCGTGTCAACAATATGAAGTTTTGCCTCGCTGCCGTCTAAGCCACGTGCACGATAGGTAATGGCACCAATGATTATATCAGCCAATTGTATAAACTGAGATTCATAAGATCGAATATTTTGCAATGTTATGATTTGAGTGGCATTCCCAATCATATTGGATAATTCATCACAGATTGATGCCAATTTAATTTTTCCATGACTATCTTTCAAATCAAGAAAAATCCTGTAAGTATCGAGACCATTGCCATTATGTCGTATTGTGAAACGGATAAGGCGTTCTATCGTAGAATAATAAAATCGATTATACTCCTCTCTGTCAAGCGTATGTGCATGAATATTAGATTTATTTTTTATCAATACACTTCGGAAAGCCATCGGAGATTCAAAGAACAGCTTGATTATCTCATCATACATGGAAATATGTGTACGACTGACTGTATTCCACTTTAATTCATGAAAAATGCCATATTTGTTTTTTATATGTTTCAGAAGGCTTTTGTAATATTCAATATGATTTTCCGGAACTACAATCGCGCCTATGCACATAATATCATTTCCGTCAAATTGGAGATGACAGCTTTCGTCACAAAAAATTGAATATGATGTCTTTGAGGATTCCATGTGTACAAAATTATGAAAATTATAGTTAATCAGCATGATTTAAGCATTATATAATTATAAAAATCCACATTCCGGAATTTTAACAGGGAATGTTTGGAGATTAGCGGGGAATGGCGTAACTTTGCGGCAAAATATCGGGCATCGTGTCCGGGTGGAGAAATTTGGCTGCTTGCAACCACTGAAAAAAATGCTAAAACCGCATGAATTTAAGATAGAATCCATAAGGTTTTTGAATAGAATTTTACTCCGCCCGGCAGTCAGCCGATGTGGAGATTTTTTATTTATACATGCAACTAAACCAATAAATGCGATATGGAAAATTATCTTTTTACTTCCGAATCGGTATCGGAAGGACATCCCGACAAAGTCGCCGACCAGATTTCCGATGCTATCCTCGATGAGTTTCTCGCCCATGACCCCAATTCAAAGGTAGCGTGCGAGACTCTTGTCACCACAGGTCAGGTAGTCGTTGCCGGCGAGGTGAAAAGCAACGCCTACATCGACCTTATGGATGTGACCCGCAGGGTCATCAACAATATCGGCTATAACCGCAGCGAACTAAAATTTGACGGCAACGCCTGCGGAGTCTTCTCCGCGCTTCACGAGCAGAGTGCCGACATCAACCGCGGAGTCGAGCGCGCCAACGAGGAGGAGCAGGGAGCTGGCGACCAGGGCATGATGTTCGGCTATGCCTGCGACGAGACCCCCAACTATATGCCTCTCCCGCTCGACCTCAGTCACCTGCTTCTGCGAGAGCTTTCCGACATACGCCGCGAAGGTGTGGAGATGACATATCTGCGCCCCGATGCAAAGAGCCAGGTAACAGTGGAATATTCACCGCAGGGCGAACCGGTGCGTGTACACACTGTCGTCATCTCGACCCAGCACGACGAGTTTATCCCCGTCGAAGATGCAGGCACCCAGGAGAAAGCCGACGAAATGATGCTCGCCAAGATACGCAGCGACATCGAAAATATCCTGCTGCCTCGCGTCAAGGCAAAACTGCCCGATGCAGTGAAGGCACTCTTCGACGACCGGTTGATACTGCACGTCAACCCGACCGGAAAATTCGTTATCGGCGGTCCTCACGGCGACACCGGACTTACCGGCCGCAAAATTATCGTGGACACCTACGGAGGCAGGGGCGCACACGGGGGTGGAGCGTTCTCCGGCAAAGACCCCTCCAAGGTAGACCGTTCGGCTGCATACGCCGCCCGTCACATCGCCAAAAACCTTGTTGCTGCAGGCGTTGCGCGCGAGGCTCTTGTTCAGGTGGCATACGCTATCGGCGTCGCTGAGCCTGTAAGCCTCTATGTCAACACACGCAACTCGGCGAATGTCGCCATGAGCGATGCCGAGATTTCGGAAATCGTAAAGAATCTTTTCGACATGCGCCCCAACGCCATCGAGAAGCGTCTCAAACTGCGCGCCCCGATATATCAGGAGACGGCATCTTACGGTCATGTAGGTCGCGAGCCGCGTAAGGTGACAAAGACCTTCGAGTCGAAATATGAGCCTACCAAGACTATCGAGGTAGAACTCTTCACCTGGGAAAAGCTCGACATGGTCGACACCATCCGCAAGGCATTCAATCTCTAAGCAAGGCACAAAATTTAGTCAAAGGATTAATTTTTGGAGGGACGCGGGCGAGCTTCCACTCGCCCCTACATTGATTAGTGCATAATAAGTACCTGTTAATAAGCGCGTAGCTGTAGGGGCTTGTGGAAGCAAGCCCGAAGCCTGCATAAGAATTTTATCCCTCCGGAGCGACGCAACCACGTTTCCCGGAGGGAAATGCTTATGACCATCTGTCCTTTTGTATCTTTACTTCTGTGGGGCGCGGGGGAGTTTCCACTCGATGTCACTAACTTAAGGATTTTGCCCGGAATGGGCAAGATAGAGTTTACCGCGGGTAGCCCCAGATGGGGCACCCGTGGAGAGCGATGGCCCCACAATGACGCAACCCTGAAACGGGTTGCATAAATATATGCTAATCAGACGCCTATGCAACCCGCTCCCGGGGTTGAGTCAAGGAGAGAGATGCCTGAGCCACGGGTATGCCTTCGGCATTACCCGCGGTTACCGAGAAGAATCCCCTTGCGGGGATTTATGCCCCTTGAACCTTAAGTTAGTGACATTGTGCTTCCACTCGCCCCTACATTGGTTAGTACGCACTAAGCACCTGGTAATAAGCATGTAGAAACAGGGGGATACTGTGAAACTACGATTTTGCCCTCAATGTAGGGACATCGCTTTGCGATGTTAGTCGAGCAAGCAAATTGTTATGTAAACGTGCCAAAGGCACGTCCCTACATTTTGGCAGTTTTGCCACGTCCTCCGGTATATGCAGGACAAGAAAGCGGGGTTGCGTCAATATTTGATGCAACCCCGCTTCTATTAATAGGGTAATGATTAAAATTCTGCGTTGTTGGGAGTGCGCGGGAAGGGGATGACATCACGGATGTTGGTCATTCCGGTCACAAACAATACGAGACGCTCGAAACCGAGTCCGAATCCGGCATGAGGCACAGTTCCGAAACGGCGTGTGTCAAGATACCACCACATATCCTTCATAGGTATGTCGAGTTCCTCGATGCGTTTGCTCAGCTTCTCATAATTTTCCTCACGCTCCGAGCCGCCGATGATTTCCCCGATTTTCGGGAAGAGCACGTCCATGGCGCGCACTGTCTTGCCATCTTCGTTAAGCTTCATGTAGAAAGCCTTGATTTCCTTCGGGTAATCAGTAAGTATGACAGGTTTCTTGAAATGCTCCTCAACGAGGAAGCGCTCATGCTCGCTCTGCAGGTCGGCACCCCAATATACGGGGAATTCAAATTTATGACCCGACTCTTCAAGAATCTTCACGCCCTCGGTATAGGTAAGGCGTACAAATTCATTGTCAACCACAAATTTAAGACGCTCCACAAGTTCGGGGTCATAGTGCTCGGCAAGGAAATCTATGTCATCCTTGCAGTGCTCAAGCGCATAGGCTATACAATACTTGATGAAATCTTCGGCAAGGTCCATATTGTCGGCTATGTCGAAGAACGCCACTTCCGGCTCAATCATCCAGAACTCCGACAGGTGACGCGGAGTGTTGGAGTTTTCGGCACGGAAAGTGGGACCGAAAGTATATATCGCGCCAAGTGCGGTAGCACCAAGTTCGCCTTCAAGCTGTCCCGACACGGTGAGTGCGGTAGGCTTGCCGAAGAAATCGGCAGAGTAATCGACCTTGCCGTCATCGCCTTTGGGCAAATTGTTGAGATCAAGTGTAGTCACCTGGAACATGGCACCGGCACCCTCGCAGTCGCTTGCCGTGATAAGCGGAGTGTTGAGATAGAAGAATCCTCTTTCCTGGAAAAACTTGTGGATGGCAAACGCAAGGGCGCTGCGCACACGGAGTATCGCGCCGAATGTATTGGTACGCGGACGCAGATGAGCCTTCTCACGCAGGAACTCAAGAGTGTGACCCTTCTTCTGGAGGGGATAATTCTCGGGATCGGCTGTGCCGAAGATTTCAAGCGACTTTGCCTGAACCTCCACGCTCTGCCCCTTACCCATTGACTCCACAAGAATACCGTCGACCTTTATCGACGAACCGGTAGTGATAGGCTTAAGCTGCTCGTCGGTGAACTGCGCCATGTCAAATACTATCTGCACATTTTTCACCGTGGAGCCATCGTTGAGCGCGACAAACTGCACATGCTTGTTGCCACGACGGGTACGAACCCAACCCATCACACACACTTCCTGTCCGAGGAGCGCGGGATTAAAGAGGTCGGTTATTTTAGTTCTTTTCATTGCAATTTAATCTCAATGTTAATCTATTGAATTATTCAAACGAACCCATCTTGAGGAAATTCACCTCTTCCTGAGTCAGATAACGCCAGCGGCCACGCGGGAGATTTTTCTTGGTCAGACCTGCAAAATATACACGGTCGAGCTTGGTCACATGATAGCCGAGGCTCTCGAATATACGACGCACGATGCGGTTACGACCTGAGTGAATCTCGATACCTGCCTGATTGCGGTCGGTCTCGGTGGCATAGCTGATGGCATCGGCATGGATAGGACCATCCTCCAGCTCGATTCCGTCGGCGATAGCCTGCATGTCATCCTCGGTGATATCCTTGTCGGTCCACACGTGGTATATCTTTTTCTTGACATACTTGGGATGGGTGAGCTTTGACGCGAGGTCGCCGTCGTTGGTGAGGAGGAGCACACCGGTCGTGTTACGGTCAAGACGACCTACAGGGTAGATGCGTTCGTTGCAGGCACCCTTTACAAGGTCCATGACTGTTGTGCGGCCGTTGGGGTCATCGCTGGTAGTCACGCAATCTTTCGGCTTGTTAAGAAGGATGTAGCACTTGCTTTCCAGTGTAACAACCTTCTCATCATATTCAACGACATCGTTGTGCGATATCTTTGTTCCGAGTTCGGTGACAACCTCGCCGTTGACCTTGACAAGTCCCTGCTGGATAAACTCGTCAGCCTCGCGGCGCGAGCATATTCCGGCATTTGCCATGAATTTATTGAGACGTATCTGCTCGTTGGGATCGGGTATAGGCATCTCATATTCGATACGCTTGGGACGGGGCACAAAGCTCTTGCCCTGACGAGGCATACCAAAATTGTTCTGGCGGTTGTTGTTCTGGCGGTTACCACCCTGACGGTTGTTATTGTTGTAGCCGCCTTGACGGTTGTTATTGTAACCTCCCTGACGGTTGTTGTTATAGCCTCCCTGACGGTTGTTATTGTTGTAACCGCCCTGACGATTGTTATTGTTGTAGCCGCCTTGACGGTTGTTACTGTTGTAACCACCCTGGCGGTTGTTATTGTTGTAGCCACCCTGGCGATTGTTGTTATAGCCGCCCTGACGGTTGTTGTAGCCGCCCTGGCGATTATTATTGTAACCCTGACGGTTGTTGTTATAAGTGCCCTGATTGTTGTAGCGGTTGTTGTAGCCGCCTTCCTGCTGCGTTGACGGGGTATATCCCTCGGATTGGGTATGCTCGGCAGCATTGCTTTCAGCGCCTTCTGTCACCGCAGGAGCCTGATATTGTTGACGGGGCTGATATCCCCCTTGATTATTGTTATAGCGATTGTTGTTATAACCGCCCTGACGGTTGTTGTAGCCGCCCTGATTGCTGTAGCGGTTATTGCCATAGCCGTTCTGACGGTTATTATATCCGCCCTGACGGTTATTGCTGTAATTATTTCTGGGTTGGTAAGGACGGTCGTAATTACCATATTGGCGGGATCCCGCCTCACCGTTTTGATTATAGTCACCTGAATGGTCACTTTCTACCTTACCATAAATAGCGGTCTCGCCCTCCGACGAGGCAGCAATGCGGTTCTCCCCGATTCTCGGTCGTTTTGGCTTCTTTTCTTCGTTGCTGTCCATAATGCATTAATTCCTTTAAGTAAGTAATTGTAAAAATAGATGTCAAGCCTCTCGGCGTCGTTGGGCTGTTTGCCCGATTAAAAACTTCAGTTTATCGATTAATTATAAGATTTTAATTTACTACTCTTCATATATACTGTATGCCATACACATACAATCATCTGTCAGCAATGCAAAATTAAGATTTTTCTGCGACTGTAACAATTAATTATATAAATAATTCAACTTTCTCAAGCGAAAGTTGATGGTTAAGAGGTTAAAAAGGTTAAAAGAGGGAGAAATCATAGTTTTGCAACACACTCCGCGCTACGTTAACGAAAAAACGGCGCCACGCCTGTTGCGTGACACCGTTCGGGAATTATTCTTACTTAGGATTACTTCACAAGCACCTTGGTAGTGAAGGACTTGCCGCCTTCGGTATATTTCACGAGGTAGATGCCCGCAGGAACAGAGAGTGTTGCGCCATCACCACGCAAAGCCCCCATTATCCTGCCATCAAGCCCATAAACGGCTGCATCGGCGAATGTACCGGTAATACCTATGCCTCCGGCAACAGCCTTGACAACGACTTTTTCACCGCCAACCACGTCAATTCCGACATTCTTGCAGTCAAACTTAAACGTGAACAGTTCGGTAGTAGGCGCGCCTTTCTCCCAGCCTGCCGCCATAATATAGTATTCTCTGTCACCGCGCAAGCCCGGAATCACCACCTCTGCCGCATCAGTAACCACCCTGCAAGAAGGACGGAACTGGTCATATATATAATCATCGATAGCACCTTCTCCGTACTCGTCAAGATACTTCGTCTCGCAATAGTCAAATGCGTATTGTTCTTCAATATTTGAAGGCATGATATCTATTGTGGCTCTATAGGCAGTACGTTTTGATGTAGAATACTCTTCATCAACCTCTACGTTTATAAGCTTGAAGTCAAATGTCAAGTCAGACTTTTCAGGCGCTGCCGTGCGGAAATCATAGAAGAAAATATCGGTAATACGCTCACACTGCTCATTCACCCCGTAAGCATACAATACGTAGTCAGTATCCCATCTTAGTTCGGGGCACTTATCAGAAAGCCCCGGATCGGTCGTGCGACCGTCCAATGTCCCCTTGGATAGATCATTGCTCATCAACTCCTGCCAGGAAGGGTTACCCCCATAAAGACCTGACACATACTCATACCATCCACGGTCAAGCTCAATATCGACAGTTTCTTTTCCTCCGCGGAACTCAACCGCAGCGGCTGTAGGCATATACCAATAATAGAGCATGTCTTCACTCGGGGGCACAATTTTCACATGACAGTCATTAGTGGTGATATCAGATACTTCGAGTATAAACTCGTTTTTCTGTGGCTGCTTCTCCTCAGTTCTATACTCAACAATGACGGGGGCTGTAGTAGGAGCGCCATCGGCAGTTCCGACAACCACGATACAATAGTCGCGGTCTTTACGCTGCTGGTCAAACGTGATTTCTGCCTTTCCGGTATGCTTTTCGCCATAGGTCAGCACCATGGAGCAGAATTCCTTTTCTTCCTGCGAACCGGGGGTGAGGTCATAACCATCAACCTCTCTCTTTTCAGCGGGATACACGACATACGGGTCGTCATTTGACGGAGTGACCGACACTGATGTAGTCATTCTCTTTCCATCGGGCAATATCGACAGAATCTCAACCGCAAACGTATTGTCTGATTTCGCCGGTGCATCAGTCTTGAATCCTACATAATTTAATGGAGCCGACACCTCGCCTTCCGGAGTCATTCCGAAACCATAAACCACATATTCGGTGTCCCACATCAAACCGCTGTAAAGCTCATCCCTGAAAGTAGTCGAGGTAACACCATGATTTAAATTCATCATCTCCTGCCAGGTCATATCCTCATAAAGTGAGGCATTATTCTTCCAGTTGGTTATCTGATTTTCGATAATATTGTCGGCTCCTATACCGTCAAATTCAGTTTTGGGGCGGAAATACCAGTAATAGCCCACCGACTCATCGGATGGAGTAATCGTAACCGAAGCATCAGTACATGAAATGTCACTCACCTGTATGTCAAGCGACTTTTCCTGCGCTTCTACCGAAACCATAGCCGACGCGGCAAACACCGCCGCGAGCACCGTAACTTTTCGAGTAAAATAATTCATAGCTTAACTTTTTATGTAATGAAATATAATAATATCATTTATGCCCCGTACAACAAGCGTGTCATGGGCAACTGCTTATTCGCAAAAATAGATATTGTTTTACACAAAAAACTTAATATAGATTAAGAAATGGCACAATCCTCGTCTTTTAACATTCTAAATTAACATATTGCCATGTATGAAGGCAATATCCGCGCATTATGTCAGCGTTTTTCCTTCAGAAACGCATTCTTTAGTTTACTAAGATATTCAGGGGTCACCCCGAGATAGGAGGCAATGATTTTCTGCGGCACTTTCTTTATAATTTCAGGACGGTCGCCGAGCATGCTGCGGTAACGCTCTGCCGCGCTACCTTTATGCACGACCGCATTACGGTATTCATGATAAAACAACTCGCCGTAAGCGTAGCGCAACATCCATATCGTCAATTCATGATGGCGGGGCACGATATCCCAGAAATCTTCCCTGCGGATGTGCATCAACACCGAGTCGCAACACGCCTCAGCCCGGTAAAACGACGGCAGGTTCATGGCAAATGAATGCTTTGACGAAAACATGGTACCGGGAAGCCCGAAAGCGAAGGTGCGCTCCTTGTCACCGTTCATATCGGCAAATCTCACAATTCCGTCCTGGATTATATATACATCGGGACACTTCACCCCCTCGGTTATCACGACATCGCCACGGGAGAGACGCAGCATCTCCCCTCGCGAAAACAGTTCGTCAAGCCCGGTATCGGAGGGCAGATACCCAAGTTCATCTTTTAGCAATAGTTTCAGTCTGTCAAATGCCATATCCCGGAGAGGTTTACACCGTGGCGCAACATATTTGCGTCACTTGATAATTCAAAAGTAATGAAAAATATCAATATCTCCAAACATGCGTCACCGATTTGTTGCATGCCGCGTCCGCAAAAACCGAAAAGTTGCTGCCCATGGCAGGGAATCATCAGCCACGCTCCGTGATGATTCCTGACGGAAACATCACATTATTTATTCCCTTTCCGGTGGTATCGCTTCGCTCAACCACCGGCTACATAGAGATTATCCCTATCGGGAAATTCATACCTTTGTCCTTTTGGTGCTTATGCGCCTTACCAACGCCCCGTACAAGTATTGAGCGCCGAAAATGACAAGCCTTTAACCCTATAACCTTCAGATGGCGCATTTTCATGCGCCATCTGAATCACAGGTACTCTATTTTGCACACCAGCTTTCGGCTCACGCCCGGTTCGTCGGTTAACCTCACCGACGGCTGATGGTAGTCAGTCGGGAAAAAGAGGAAAAACGCCTCGGGTCCCGCCACATACCAGTCGACACTGTCGGCATCGAAGTGAGCCACATCTTTCTTGGGATTATATTCATGCTTGACCCTGACATCATGTCCGTAACCCATCTTCTCGTTGCCGTGCAGCGTATATTGCAGGTCGATGAAATTATGATGCTGCTCGATGTTGACATCCTCCGCAGCCCTCGGGGTGTACTCACTCATCTTTATCCAGCAACGCCCCGGCACAAGGTCAATGCGCCCTACCGGAAGCGAGTCGAGGTCGAGAGTAGCAAGATAGCTGAAGAGAGTGTCCCACAGCGCCTTGTTTTTGGTGTACTGCCCGTAAAACTCATCGGCGTTGACCGACGGATGTACGGCGACGTTCCAACCATTGTTCCACTCGCCGCTCTCCATCCACTTTCGTGAATCGGCAGAAGCGGGTTTACCTGAAGTCAGCGCGGCGGCTGCGATAAACGCTGCCGCAAGCGTAAACATAATCTTTTTCATGGTGTATGGTCGTATATAAATCAATAACCGGTGTAAGTGTGGGGCGACAGACGCTTAAGCTCCGCTTTTACCTCGTCGCTCACGTTGAGAGTGTCGATAAACTCGGCGATGCTCTCGGCGGTCACGGTGGTGTTGACGCGCGTCAGTTCCTTCAGAGTCTCGTAAGGTTTCGGATAACCCTCGCGGCGCAGGATGGTCTGGATACCCTCGGCAACTACATTCCACATGTTGTCAAGGTCACGGTTGATTGCCGCCTCGTTGAGAAGGAGCTTGTTGAGACCCTTGAGGGTAGAAGCAAGGGCAATCATCATGTGACCGAGAGGCACACCGATGTTGCGCAACACCGTGGAGTCGGTCAGGTCACGCTGCAGACGCGATACAGGCAGTTTCGTTGCGAGATGGTCAAGGATGGCGTTTGCTATGCCGAGATTACCCTCAGAGTTTTCAAAGTCGATGGGGTTGACCTTATGGGGCATAGCCGACGACCCTACTTCACCCGCCTTGATTTTCTGCTTGAAATATTCCATAGATATATATTGCCACATATCCTTGTCAAGGTCAAGGATGATGGTGTTGATGCGGCGCAGGGCATCGAATATCGCGGCAAGATTGTCGTAGTTGGATATCTGGGTGGTGTATTCCTCACGCTCTATGCCGAGACGTTCGCCCAGGAACTTGGCGGCAAAAGCGCGCCAGTCAATCGACGGATATGCGGTAAGGTGAGCGTTGAAGTTACCGGTGGCACCGCCGAATTTTCCACTTACGGGCACGGCGTCAAGCATGGCGAGCTGACGGCGCAGACGATAGCTGAACACACGTATCTCCTTGCCGAGACGCGTGGGTGACGCGGGCTGTCCGTGAGTCTTCGCAAGCATGGGTAGCTGCTGCCACTCGTCGGCGCGCGCCTCAAGATGCTCGATAAGCTCCATGAGCAGCGGGCGATAGACATCGCGCAGTGCCTCTTTCAGCGACAGAGGCACTGATGTATTGTTGATATCCTGCGAAGTAAGACCGAAGTGTATGAATTCCTTGTAAGCCTCAAGTCCAAGCGAGTCGAAACGCTCTTTAAGGAAATATTCGACCGCCTTCACATCATGATTGGTTACCGACTCGATTTCCTTTATGCGTGCCGCATCGTCAACGGTGAAGTTTTTATATATGTCGCGCAATTTCTCAAATACGCCATGGTCGACTCCCGCAAGCTGCGGCAGCGGAATCTCACAAAGGGCGATGAAATATTCCACCTCTACCCTGACGCGGTAGCGTATAAGGGCATATTCGGAAAAATACTCGTCAAGTCGCTCGCATTTGCCGCGATAACGACCGTCAATCGGGGAAATTGCAGTAAGTTGTGTCAGTTGCATGAGTGATATTTGAAATTGTAAAATGATTGGAGACCACAAAATTACGCAATAAAAATGAAATTTCATCGATTTTTTCTGCCCAAAATGTTTGCCAGTTCAAAAAATCGTTGTACCTTTGCATCGCTTTCGACAAAGAACACGGGCGCTTAGCTCAGCTGGTTCAGAGCATCTGCCTTACAAGCAGAGGGTCGGGGGTTCGAATCCCTCAGCGCCCACTCAACAGAACTCCGGTGTTCAGAAATCGAAAGTTCCGGTCACAACCGATACCGGGCGCTTAGCTCAGCTGGTTCAGAGCATCTGCCTTACAAGCAGAGGGTCGGGGGTTCGAATCCCTCAGCGCCCACAGAGCCTTCTTCGACAGAAGGCTTTTTTCATACCGAGGGGTATTAGCTCATCTGGCTAGAGCGCGACACTGGCAGTGTCGAGGTGAGCGGTTCGAGTCCGCTATACTCCACCCGTTTAAGTTTCAATCTTTTATTAAAGGTTGAAACTTTTTTATTTCCCTGTATTTCAGTTGTTTACGTTTTTATAAGCGAACTGCATTTAACTTTTTTATTAAAAGTTTAACGGATTTTGGCAAACCTCAACGCCTCGCTGACCCCATTCGTTAGCGTAATTGTTAGGTCAGAGATTGCAACCGAACCGCATTTGACAGCCTAACGCAAAAAAAACAGTTTTTCCACGTCGAAGTTGACAGAACACATGTAGCCAACCAAATATATGTTGCGAGTATATAACAATGACACCCCTCCAGAGCTTTTGGTCTGGAGGGGCGTCATGTTTGGTCGGGGTGAGAAGACTCGAACTTCCGACCTCCACGTCCCGAACGTGGCGCGCTGCCAACTGTGCTACACCCCGAGCGCCTTTAATTTCGACCGCAAAGATAAGACATTTTCTTAAAATAACAATCACTTTTTAGCAGGATTTTTTCAAGGTAAGCGGAAAAGTGAGTTTTTTGCGCCGCTTTATGGAGGGAAAAGTGTAAATTTGTAGCTATGAAAGGCAATGAGTCCACATATATGCAGTTGCTTGCGGGGGCGGTGGTGGCATCGCTTCTGGGAGCATGCGCCTCGATGGGGCGCCCTACGGGCGGCGACTACGACATCGAGCCCCCGGTCTATGTAAAGAGCAACCCCGCGATAGGCGCCACAGGCATCAACCGCAACCATATCACCATCGACTTCAACGAGAATGTGCAGGTCGAAGATGTGATGAACAAGGTGGTAGTGTCACCTGCTCAGAAAAATATCCCGCAGATTACCGCCAACGGTCACCGCGTGTCGGTGGAGTTACGCGACACGATGCAACCGGGCACAACTTATACCATCGACTTTTCCGATGCCATCAGCGACCTTAACGAGAAAAATGTGCTCGACGGCTTCGCCATCGACTTCTCCACAGGCGACTCGATAGACTCGCTGCGGCTGTCGGGCATGGTATTCGAGGCACGTACGCTGGAACCCGCACAGGGGGTGCTTGTAGGCGTCTACTCCAATCTCACTGACACCACCATCACCACACTGCCGCTTGAACGCATTGCCAAGACCAATCAGCTCGGGCAATTCACCGTAAGAGGTCTGAAGCCGGGCGACTACCACATATTCGCCATCAACGACATCAACCGCGACTATCACTGGGACCGTTCGGAGGATGTGGCATTTTACGACGTGACAGTATCACCCACGGCTGAGACCACAACCGTTACCGACACCCTCACGGCAGCCGACGGCAGTGACTCGATTGTGAGTGTAAGCCGCACAAAATATCTGCCCAACGACATCTTGCTGACATGGTTCAATGAGGGATATACGCCGCAATATCTGAAGGATTACACGCGTCCCGACCGCCGGAGACTATTTGTAAAATTTTCGGCACCGAGCGACACTCTCCCCGAGATACGCCTGCTCAACGGCGTAGACTCCGGACAGCCAATCGACCGCTGGGCGCGCCTTAACGCCACCGCCACACTCGATTCACTTGAATATTTCATTACCGACACAGCCGTCGTGGCACAAGACACGATGATGATCGAGATACGATACCTGCGCACTGACACCCTTGACCAGCTGTCGTGGGGCACAGATACACTGCGTGTGCTTTTCAAGGGAGCGCGCGAGGAGAAGCGGCAGAAAGAGGAAGCCGAGAAAAAAGCCGCCGAACGACGCAAGAAAGCCGAGAAAAAAGGAGAGAATATCGACTCAATAGAGGCTGCAGAAGCGGCAAAACTTACATTTGTGAAAGTATCGGCACCCGGTGGCGCCACACAGGAGATATACAAACCACTGTTTATCGATGTCGACCAACCGCTCGACACTATAATCCAGAGCGGACTGAGGATGCTGATGCTCAACGACACCATCTGGGATACCATTCCCGCGCCACCGCTCGTACCGGTCGACTCGTTCGGACTGCTCAAATATCAGCTCGACATGAAGTGGACACCCGGCACCAAATACAAATATGTAGCCGACTCCGCCTCCATCATAGGAGCCTATAACCAGTGGAACAGCACGTTCACCCACGAATTTTCCACCCGTAAACTCGAAGATTACTCCGCCCTGTATTTCAATGTGACCGGAGTGACCGACTCAGCGGTGGTGGAAGTGCTCGACAAGAGCGACAAAACGGTCGACGAGGCACCGCTCAAAGGCGGTGTCGCGGAATTTCCCTACATGCAGCCCGGCACATACTACGCGCGCCTGTATATCGACCGCAACGGCAACGGCAAGTGGGACACCGGCTCGCTCCTCGACTCCGTGCAGCCCGAAGAGGTGTATTACTACCCCAAGAAGATAGTGCTGAAAAAGAACTGGGACGTTGAGCAGTCATGGAACATCTACGACACCCCTATCGACCTGCAGAAGCCGAAAGAGATAGTCAAGAACAAGCCCAAGACCGCCAAGAAACGCCGCCGCAACAAGGACGGCACGTACATCGACGATGAAAACGGCGAACGTAATCCTGACGAAGAGGAAGAGGATCCCTACAACGAGGGCAATTTCTTCGGGCCGGGAAACTCCAACGGCACCCGCAACTTCGGCAACGGCATGAACGGATTTAATAACCGCGGAGGATTCCGCTAAAATCTCACACCTATGGGAAATGCCTTAATTGACAAAGAGCTAATCGGAGAGCCTCGCCTCTATGACCTCGCCATGAGGCTGGAAGCGGAAACGCTTCATGTGCTGCTCTACCGGAGCGGGGAGCCGGAATCCATCGTGTACCGCGCCGTGCCGCTCGACGCGCCGGGACTGCCGCCGGAGCGAAGGCTTGAGGAGACTGTCTATAACAACCCGCTCCTTCTCTCCGACTTCCACAAGGTGACAATACTTGTCGACACCACGCGCTACGCGATAATCCCCGACAACGCCACCGGTGGCGACACGCTTTTCGCCGAGGTGCTCGCCGACCGCATGCTTCCCGACACAGCCGACGACTCGCGCGCAGATACACTTTTCACCCCCATGTCGCCCGCGGGCGTGACAGTGGCGGTAAAGATGCAGTCGCAGTTGCTCGCGTTTCTGCGGCGCACATTCAACAACCCCGCCATCTATCCGCCGATAGCCCCGCTGTCGCGCTACTTCTACGACAGCAGCCGCATAGGGCACTCAGGCAAAATCTATGTCAACATACGCCGTGACTCGCTCGACCTGCTCGCATTCACCGGCTCCCGCCTTGAACTCGCCAACACTTTCGCATTTCGCGAGAGTGCCGATGCAATATATTATATAATGTCGGTAAGAAAGATGCTCATGGACCGTGACGGCGACGACCGCGAACTCCTGATAGCCGGCGACGACGCGTTACGCGACGAAATCACGGCAGTACTGCGCGAGTACGCCGGCTACGTGATGCCTGTCGTATATCCGGCAACGCTTGTACGCGCGCCCAAAGATGTGCTGAAAGCACCGTTTGACTTAATAATCACACCCCAATGCGAATAATAAGAGGAAAATACGGGCGACGTCGCTTCGACGTGCCCACCAATATCTCGGCGCGTCCCACCACTGACTTTGCGCGCGAAAACATATTCAACGTACTTGAAAATATCGTGGACTTCGATGGCAAGGATGCCCTCGACCTCTTCGCCGGCACAGGCGCCATCACCTTTGAATTTCTGTCACGCGGATGCCGCGAGGTGACGGCGGTAGAGAAGGCGCAGACGCAGTACCGCTTCATCAAGCAGGTGGCGCAGCAGCTCAACGTGGAGAATCTGCATCTGATAAAAGGCGACGTGTTCCGCTTCATCGCCACGTGTAAGGACACGTTTGACATCGTGTTTGCCGACCCTCCCTACGACCTGCCCGACTTCGGCAAAATACCCGGACTGGTGCTTGAATCGCAGATGCTGAAACCCGGCTCTATATTCATCATCGAGCACTCTAAAGCCTACGACTTCTCCACGCTGCCCCATTTCAAGGAGCACCGCGTCTACGGCTCAGTCAACTTCTCGATATTCGAGCCGGGAATTTAAGTCAAGGGGCTATACAACCCACTCCGGGGTTGAGTCAATGAGGGAGACGCTTGAGCCACGGGTATGCCTCCGGCATTACCCGCGGTTAACAGGAGGAATCCCCTTCGGGGATTTATGGTTGCATGCGCCTTAAGTTAGTGACATCAGGGGGGATATCGAGCGGCAATTTAACCTCTTAACCGGCTTGCAGGGCAAGCTTTTAACCGCTTAACCTTCAACTTTCCAAGAGAAAGTTGAATTAGATTATTTTATGTCGCGGCGGAATGCCACGCGGCGGCGGTGTTGACGGCGGTCAAAGAATTTCCACTGCTGCTGCACGTTCTCGTTTTCGGCAAGCTCCGGATTGCTCTCAGCCCAACGGTATTTGTTTTTGATATACACCGGCAGAAGGTCGGTGAACAGAAGCGCGTTGACCCCTTTGCCCATATACTCCGGCTTGACAGCCACGAGCAGAAGGTCGACGATGTCGTTGTGACCGTACATGGCTTTAAGCAGATGATACCATCCGAACGGGAACAGCTTGCCACCCGACTTCTGGAGAGCCCTCGACATCGAAGGGATGGAGATGCCGATGCCCACGAGCTTGTCGTCGCTGTCGACAATCACACACACATTTTCCAGGCGCAATATAGGCAAATATATGTCGATATAATACTCTATCTGGCGCTTTGACAGCGGCGAGTAGCCGTAAAGTTTGTCATAAGCCTCGTTGATAAGCTCGAAGAGCGCCACACCGTAGTCAGCCTTGATTTTCTTGGCACTGGTGTATTTGATGGTGCGCAACCCGTATTTGCGGCGCACGATGTCGCCCACTCTCTGCAACTGCGCGGGCACCTCATCGGGCACTGTCATGCGATATTCGACCCATTCGGCTTCCTGCTTGAATCCCATACGCTCCATGTGACGCGGATAATAGGGATAGTTATATATGGTTGCCATCGTGCCAAGTTCATCGTAGCCGTAGGTAAGCATTCCTTCATGGTCCATGTCGGTGAAGCCCATCGGTCCCACGACCGAAGTCATACCCTCGCTTTTCGCCCACTTCTCCAGCGCGTCAAAAAGCGCCTCGACAACCTCATTGTCGTCGATAAAGTCGAGAAAGCTGAAACGCACGTCATTAGAGCCGGTGCGCTCGTTGACTACGGTGTTTATGATGCCGGTGATACGTCCCACAGGCTTCCCGTCGCGGTAAGCCATCCACGATTTTGCCTTGCAATAGTCAAATGCGGGATTTTTCTCGGGGGTGAGAGTCTCTATCTCGTCGAGTATCAACGGTGGCACGAAGTAAGAATTGCCCTTATAGTGATCAATTCCAAACTTCACATATTTTTCAAGTTCAGCCTTAACCGGGGCTATTTCTCTTATTTCTACTGACATATTTCTTTCGGTAATACTTTTTTACAACATGTTACGATTTACTGATTCCGTAGGTCGAGGTGACCCATACGGCAAGCACAAACATCAACAGCACAAAAATCCCGACAAGCAGGTAAAGCTGGCTGCTCGACCGGCTTTCAAGGGCGAGGTGGAGGTCCTGAAGGTCGCGGAAGCGTTTTTTCGGATCGGGGTCGGCACAACGGCGCGCCACCCTGTGAAGCTTCGCGTCTTTCTGTCCGAGACTCTCAAGTGCCTCCGAAAGCACCAGCCCGTAATTGTAGATATCTTCCGACATGTCGGCGGGCTCCATGTGCTGACGCTGGTCAAAACCCACGTCAATGAGCTTGAGGTTGCCTATGTTTTCGGTAAAGATGATGGTCTCCGGGCGTATGGGATGATGCACGATATGGTTGGTCTGGATATAATCGATGGCATCGACAAGGTCGTGACGCAGCTTCTCGATGATTTCAGGCGTCACTTTGCCTTCGTCGATAAGCTTGCGCAACGAGTCGCCATACACGTCGTCGGTAATGATACACCTGCCGAGTCCGGGGACATCCTCGAAATCGTTGATCATGACGATGTGGGGATGGGCAAGATTGTAGCGCACATCAAATTCCTTTTCAATCATGGCGCGCATGTCGGGATTGTCGGCATATTCGGGCTTCAGGGTCTTCAGCATCACCCATTTGCCATGTTTCTTCGCCGTGTAGACGAGATAGTATTCCTCTTCCCATTCAGGGAGCAGGGTGATTTCAGTCCATTTTTCCAAATGTGACGCGCCGGGATCGTCAGTCTTAACCATCTAATCAGTAATTAATCAGGCAACAAAAATACAAAAACATTTCCTATATGGCAAAATAGTTGCCACATATATATAATATAAAACGGGCGTGTCAAAACATTATTATTCCGACACGCTCCGTCAATAACAGTTTATAATATCTATCAGATTACATCATAGTCCATGCCCATGTAGTGCTGATAGGGATGGTCACATGCCGGACATACCTTCGGGGGTTCGGTGCCTTCAAACACATAACCACACACGAGGCACTGCCACTTGATAGGGGTGTCACGCTTCCACACAGTGCCGTCCTGTACCTGCTTCAGATAATGCTCGAAGCGCTCGCGGTGACGGTTCTCGATTTCGGCGATTGCTCGGAAATGTTCGGCGATTTCGGTAAATCCTTCAGCATCGGCATCCTTGGCGGCATTCTGATACTGCTCGACGCCTTCAGTCAGCTCTTCGCGGGCTGCTGTGGCAAGATTGGAGGCGGTATCGCCTATCACACCGGCGTCGACATTAAGATTGCAAGGCACTACCCCGCCTTCAAGAAGCTTGAAAAACACCTTGGCATGGTGTAGTTCATTGGCAGCAGTCTCGTCAAATATCTGCGCGATGGGGAAATAGCTTTCCTTGGTAGCCTGCTGGCTGTAAAATGTGTAGCGGGTGTAAGCCGACGACTCGCTCATGTAGGCGGCAACAAGATTTTTTTCTGTCTTGGTGCCCTTGATGCTCTTTTTTGTAGCCATTGCTTTATATTTTTATTGTTAACCGTTTTTTAATATGTTCTTATACAACACCGTCGCGCCGGGAAAGTTTATGCCCCGTGCGATAATAGTCATGCGACCCGCTACGGGGTCGAGATGGCGGGGAGGCATCTGCCTGCCACGGGCGCACCTTCGGCGCTGCCCGCGGTTAACAGCATCTTGCCCTTTCAGGGCAAAATCCTTAACCGGCACCTGTCTATTAGATGGTTATTTCACGTAAGCATTTTCACATAGCAGAATGCCCCGACAGGGGCTATATCCCGTTAACCGCGGGTAGCCCCGAAGTGGGCACCCGTGGCAGGGCGACGCATCCACCGTGTATCGACCCCGGAGCGGGTCGCATAGCCACGTGCTGACCCACTGACAATTATTTCAACATAAACTTTGTAGAGATGTTTATTTTAATTATATTTGAACTTAATCAAATTATAATAGTATGAGCAATGTTAATTCCTTACACCACATCGTAATTGCCACTCATTCACGTAACCGGTCAATCACACCGCAACATAGCGAAGAACTTTACAAATATATATGTGGCGTAGCCAGAGGGCAAAAATGTAAAGTGATACAGATTGGGGGCATAGAAGATCATATCCATATCTTAGTAGATATCCATCAGGATGTGGCAATCTCAGTGCTTATGCGCGAAATAAAGCGGAGTTCAAGTATCTGGATGAACCAAAACCGAAGCAAGTTCCCTTCGTTTACAAGATGGGCAGAAGGATATTATGCTTTTTCTATATCGGCAACACATAAATTAGCGGTTACGCAATATATAATGAATCAAACGGAACATCATCGCACTGTTTCTCCACGAGAGGAGCTGATACGCTTTTTAGAGAAAAACGGCATAGACTATAACCCTAAATATGTAAATTAGATATTGGTGTGCAACCCACTCCGGGGGTTGAGCCGCGGAGAGAGGCGCTTGAGCCACGGGTATGCCTCCGGCATTACCCGCGGATAACAGGATGAATCCCCCTTGCGGGGATTTATGGCTCCGGCACCAAAGTTAGTGACATTGCCCTCCCAGGCGGCCCTACTTCCTCCGCACGTTGCAGGGTGCGGGTGTCGGGCTGTCGGCATTCATTCGGGTCAGTGATGAAAACCAATCGCGATAGCTTGTTGTTATCACTATCGAACAATTACTAACATCTAACACATATACAGCTATGAACGACCGTATAAGCTACGAAGAGAAAAAAGAGCTGCCCGATTCAGTGTTCGGACTGCCGGAACGCAGAGAGTACCCGATGCCTGATGCAGCACATGTAAGAGCCGCCGAGGCTTATTTCAGATATTGCCCGGAAGACCTCAAGCCACGCCTGGCGCGTGCCATCCTTCAGAGGGCGCAGGAATTCGGTGTCGATGTCGAAAGCCCCACCGTACTTGCCTACGCCGACAAATAACCGTTAAAGTATTGACATAATGAAGAATAGTACATCGCAGCCTTCCGAATCGCCTGTAACGGCATCAGGAAGAAAAAAGATCGTATCGACCGCCAAAGGGTCGCTCACGATGATGGCGATGGCAATCCTCCTTATCACTTCGATATTCAGTCTGCGAGGATTGCCGTCGGAAGCAAAATACGGCATCCAGTCCATCTTCTTTTTCATTTTTGCCGCAGTGGTTTTTCTGGTGCCCTTCTCGCTGGTATGCGCCGAGCTTGCCTCGACCTACACCAAAAGCGGCGGTCTCTACCGCTGGGTGTCGGAAGCTTTCGGACCCAAATGGGGATGGACTGCGATGTATCTCGAATGGCAGACCATCATATTCTGGTTTCCGACAGTGCTGATGTTCGGGGCGGCGTCGCTCGCCTACATCGCATGGCCGGAGAGCTTTGACGCGGCGCTCGCCTCTAACAAGTGGTACACCCTCGTGGTGGCGATGCTCCTTTACTGGGCGGCGACATTCAACGCTTTCCGCGGACAGAAGTCGGCAAACCTCCTGAGCACCTACGGCGGACTCGTCGGCACCATCATCCCGGGCGCGCTCCTTATAATACTCGGTATATTATATGTGGCGCTGGGCAAGCAGAGCAACCTCGCCGACCTGCCCTTTTTCCCTGACTTCTCCCATTTCAACACCCTTGTGCTCGCCGCGTCGATATTCCTCTTCTTTGCCGGAATGGAGTCGCAGGCGGTGCATATCAACGACATGAGCAACCCCGCCAAGCAGTTTCCGAAGTCGGTGTTCATCGCCTGTATCGTGATTGTGGCGCTTTATGCGCTCGGCACGCTGGTGATAGGCGTCGTGGTCCCGTCGGACAACATCAACCTGCTGCAGTCGCTGCTCGTGGCGTATAAGGCGCTCTGGTCGGCGTTTGGTGTGGGATGGCTCGGCAATGTAGTGGCATTGCTTGTAATGTTTGGTGTGGCGGGACAGATAAGCGCGCTTGTCACCGGACCGTCTACCGGACTTATGGCGGTGGCACAGTCGGGCTACCTTCCCCGCTCGCTCCAGAAAGTCAACGCCAACGGCGTCAACAAGTCAATCCTATTCATCGAGGGCGCTTTCGTGAGCCTGCTGAGCCTTGTGCTCATCGTGCTCCCCACGGTCGAGTCGGCTTATCAGATAATGTCGCAGATGGCGACCATCATCTACCTTATAATGGTAGTAATGATCTACCTCGCCTTCATAAGGCTGCGCCGCACGGCTCCGGGACGTCAGCGCGGGTTCAAGGTGCCGGGTGGAAAAGCGGGCATGATAATCGTGTGTGGCGTGGGCATACTCGGCGCACTCCTCGCGATGGTGTTGAGCTTTATCCCGCCGTCGCAGATAGCCACCGGCTCACCGGTAGTTTATGTGACGATTATCGCCGTCGGCGTGGCGGTGTTTGTGGCACTTCCGCTTGTTGTCTACCGCCTGCGCAAACCGTCGTGGCGTAACCCCGACGCTCATTTCTACCCCTTCGACTGGCAGATAGAGGGCAGAAAGCCGTGGGAAGTGTCGAAATGGGGCTACGGCTACACCCCCACCGACGAAGAGGTCGAGGCAGCCGAGACCAACGCCATCAGCAACCACGCGCTGCACAAGCATATGTAATCAGGAGATTTCAGTTGTCAGATTTCAGTTGTCAGAGGGGAGACTTTAAGGACCTTAGAGACCTTAGGGACCTTAGAGACCTTAGAGCCCCCTCTGACAACTCCCCTCTGACAACTGACAACTCCCCTCTGACAACCCCCCAAAAACTGATACTATTTTAACCAAATCAACCTTGATAAACCGCCGTAAACGCCCGCAATCTCTCATTTTCAGCCCTTACGCTAATAAATTTTCACTTTTTCAAAATATTTTTTGTACAATTATTTGGTAATAAAATACAGAAACCTTATCTTTGCCGCCACGAAGATTGAAGATATTTGTCTCCCTCCGGCTGCGGAGGTGACTCTATAGATAGTTTTACTTACATGCCCGGCGTAACACACAGTGTAATGACCAGCGCCCGGCTATGTTGATTTTGATTTGAGATTTATAATTAACCTGATTTAACAGTGAAAGATAGAGTTGTCCTGTTTTTATTATTGCTGCTGACAGGCTTTAGCGTAAAGAGCCAGAACGTAGCAATCAAGAGCAATTTGCTCTACGATGCGATAGCCGTCGCCAACCTTGGCGTCGAGGTGCCGCTCGCTCCACGATGGACCGTCGACCTCTCAGCCAACCTCAACGCATGGACTATCAACGAGCACAAGTGGAAACACTGGCTCCTGCAACCCGAGGCGCGGTATTGGCTGTGCGATCGCTTCCAGGGTCATTTCTTCGGTGTACACGCCATCGCGGGTCAGTACAATGTGGGTAATCTCCACAACAACATCAAGTTTCTCGGAACCGACTTTTCCGACCTCACCCACAACCGCTATCAGGGATGGATGTTTGGCGCCGGACTCGCCTACGGATACTCCTGGATACTCGCTAAACACTGGAACATCGAGGCTGAGATAGGACTCGGATGGATTCACACACGCTCCGACGTCTACCCCTGCGCCGAGTGCGGCACAAAGATTGCCGAAGACAAAAACCACGACTACGTAGGGCCGACCAAAGCCGCCGTAAGCCTTATATACCTCTTCTGAATACACAGCCTCTTCCCGATTATTAACCGCAACCAATGATGAAAAAGATATTTTGCACAGGCGTCTTGTGTGGCGTCACGCTCCTCACAGCCTCGGCAGTGACATCGATGAATGTCACCGTCGGCGACGCCCCTGCCGATAGGGGGGTAATTCGTTGACCATCAATCCGTTAGATATAGCACATACCGATAGCAATCTCTTTGTATTGCTCGACATCGACGCTACCGGGCTACGGATGAAGTCAAACCGCGAGGTCACGCTCACCCCCATGCTCGTCAGCGACAACGCAGCCGACACAGTAAGGCTCAAATCTTTCACCATCGCCGGACGTAACCGCTACTACCACGGCATACGCAACGGCGCCCCCTCCCCGATATTTCTCCGCGCAGGCGACATCGACCGCCCCATCAACTACCGCGACGACACCCCTTACCGCGACTGGATGGCGACAGCGCGCCTTGTAATCGACACCCGCGAGAGCGGATGCTGCAACGCCGTCGAGGCTGAAGGCGCGATACCCGTGGCGCGCCTCGACTTCACGTCCAAGACCTTCGCCCCGCAATATCTCTACATCTCCCCCAAGGCTGAGGCAGTCAAGACACGCGCCCTCAAGGCAAGCGCCTACATCGACTTCCCCGTCAACAAGACCGTAATCTACCCCGATTACCGCCGTAACCCCGCCGAGCTTGCCAAGATACGCGCCACGATCGACTCCGTGCGCACCGACAAGGATATCACCATCACCTCACTCCACATCACCGGCTACGCATCGCCCGAAGGCAGCTACGCCAACAACACACGCCTCGCCGAAGGCCGTACCGAGGCACTCAAGCAGTATGTCCAGAAGCTCTACAGCTTCCGCCCCGGGCTGATATCGACCTCCTACGTGCCTGAGGACTGGGAAGGACTCCGCGCCTACATAGCCGCCGACACCGCCCTCACATGCCGCGACGAGCTGCTCGCCATAATCGACTCCGACCTTGACCCCGACGCCAAGGACCGGAAACTCCGCTCGGCATATCCCGCCGTAGGCAAGATGCTGCTTGCCGACGTGTACCCCGCCCTCCGTCACTCCGACTACGCCATCGACTACACCATACGATCCTTCACCACCCCCGAAGAGATAATAGAGGTGATGCGCACGGCACCGCAGAAGCTCTCGCTCCAGGAGCTGTATGTAGCCGCGCTCTCTCAGGAGCCTGGAAGCGACCTTTACAACGAGGCGTTTGAAATCGCCGTAAGGATGTATCCCGACGACCCAACCGCCAATCTCAACGCCGCCAACTCCGCCATGCAGCGCCGCGACCTGCGCAATGCAGAGCGTTACCTCGCCAAGGCGGGTGACTCAACCGAAGCACAGTATGCCCGCGCGATATTCACCGCCCTTTCGGGCGACCGCCCCGCCGCCGTCGAGGCTCTCGGCGCAGTACCGGCGACACCGCAGGCAGCCGACGCCGCAGCGCAGCTCGACGCCCTCATCAAAGCCGACGGAAAGCATTTCCATATCATCACCGAATAACCCATGCAGCGCCCTCTCGAAAATATAATTTTTGATGATTCTTTCAGAAACATCTTCCCGGCTACCGCTTTCCGTAGGTATCGCTTCGCTCAACCTACGGCTAAACGCAGATTATCCCTCCGGGAAACTTTGCTCATGAGCAGCATGGGAACCGTCGGCAAGGCAACCATTTCCATCCCGGATGCATCGCGGTCGCCCTTCCAGGCGCCCCTACAGCTACGCGATGGAGCCCTCCGGGAAACTTTGCTCATGAGCAGCATGGGAACCGCCCGCAAGGCAACCATTTCCATCCCGGATGCATCGCGGTCGCCCTTCCAGGCGCCCCTACAGCTACGCGATGGAGCCCTCCGGGAAATTTTGCGCGGTGATGCAAGCCGGTGTAGGGGCGAGTGGAAGCTCGCCCGCACAACAGCAAGCGATGATGTGGGATGGGATTTGCCCCGGCAGGGGCAAGATGTCGTTAACCGCGGGCAGCGCCGAAGGTGCGCCCGTGGAGCGAAACACCTCCCCATCCTCCGCAACCCTGAAACGGGTTGCACAACACCATATCATGCAACCACACATTGATTCTAAATAGTTGAAATTTTCTTTATTCAAATAAACCAATAAAAACCAGACAAATGAACGTAATTAACAAATTCCTCATCCCGGCACTCGCCCTCGGCATGTTTGCTGCCTGCTCGGATGACAACAAGTTCGAAGGTCCCGCAGACGACACCACACAGGACACCCGTGTGCAGTACCTGAACATTTCCATCGCAAGCGGCAATTCTCTTAGCCGCGCAGGAGAACTCGGAACAGACGCGGATTATGATGACGGAGACGATGAAGAAAGTGGATTGAAAAACATCTATTTTGTTTTCTACGATGCTTCAGGAAATCTCGTGACATCAATTGGACCTAAGTCTACTAATGAGTTCACCGTAGGAAGTAACGAGCCTTATAATGTGGAAAAAGTTCTTTCAGGAACTATTGCCATTGAACTCGAAAAAGGAGCTTCGGATCCCGCATACGTAATGTGTTATATCAATCCCATACAAACTGGTTCGACTGCTACTGGTGAGGGTTCAAAGGACAACGCTTCCCTAAAAGCCCCAACAATCGGAGACATTAAAAATATTAAAAGAACCGAAGTTTTCAAAACCGAGAGTGGTAAAAAATATTTCGGAATGTCAAATTCCGTATATTATGACAACGACAATAATCTTGTCCGCGCAACTCCCATTCCTGCAGGTGCATTAAAGCTTAAAAAAGAAGATTTAAAAGATGCTCCAGAAGTAAAGATATATGTAGAGCGCTATGCGGCTAAAGTAAAGGTAACTTACGCCTCAGCAACAAACAATGCCGTAAATCTACAAGAACAAAAATATAAACTAACATTTACCGTTGAAGATTGGTATCTTAATGCTCGAGAAAAAGAATACTTCGTATCTAAAAGCTTTACAAAAACTGTGTCTGGAGACGGAGTAGGCTCAATGGGTGCTGAAAATGCCACAAAATCAGACCTTAACACCCAACTTTCTCATTGGACGACATGGAATGCTCCTGAACTTAACCGCTCGTTTTGGGCTCGTTCAGTCAATTATTTCTCATCCGATTATCCCAATGTTTCAGATGACATTAATGAAGACGGCTCTAACTACAATGTCGATTATTTCTCTTACAACCAGATAACATCTGGCAGTGATAAGGTCGGTCTTACCTCAGGCGCAGCTATCTATGCTCGTGAAAATACAATTGGAGGAAATGCACTTGGGGGCGTAACAAACACTCTTGCCGCACTTTCTTCAGTAGTACTTGTAGGAAAATATTCGCTTGAAGGATATGATCCCAATACTACTTTTTATGTCCGAGACAACAAAGTATATTTTAGCGCAGCAAATGCAGACAAAGGTGATTTATCTATTTATCAAGGACTTCTTGGCAATGGTGTAAATGGCATTCTACAAGTTGAAACCGCTGCAGCCACAGAAACAACCGAGGCAACTTACAAGTCGATTGACGGTTCTGAAAGCGATATACTTTCACTTCTTGAAGTTTATCATCCCTTCGGTAAAACAGAAAGCGCAGTTTCAGTGCGTGTCAAAGAAAATGTGACCGATGCTCAGCTGCAGACAGCAAAACTATATTACGTAAGCTCAGGTGTGCGCAAAGCATTGAAAAATGCCGACATCAAAGCAATGAATAATCTCCTTCTTGCAAATGTCGGAACCATGGATGCCTACACTAATGGTATGGCTTATTTCAGTATTCCTATCCGTCATCTCGGCTGGCAACGTGACGGTAACACAAACAAGACCGCGGAAACAATTAACTGGTCAGTCGTTAAGGAAGGCGACTTCGGTATTGTCCGTAATCACTCTTATGACATCGAAATCACATCGTTTGGAAAGGGACTCGGCTCAGGTATCTTTGACCCCAACAAGCCTATTGTACCTGAAAAAACAAAGACTACTTGGTACGGTAACTATAAACTCCGCATTCTTTCTTGGCGCATTGTACCCAAGCAGAGTGTAGCACTTTAATCTCCTCCCGAATCAATAATTGATTCACCTTTACGCCCTAACGGGTGGACACAGGGCGGGAGGCTTTGACCGGCCTCCCGTTCACAAAAAAACAAATAAACCGATTAAGCAATGAAAATGCTAAACATAGGCAAATATATCATTTCGGCAACAATGGCTTTGACTGCCTGGTCATGCGGACTAATCAATGAGGATCTTGATCCGTGTACCGTTGACTATAAGGTCAAGTTCACATACGACCGCAATATGCTATACACCGATGCATTTGCCACTCAGGTAGAGTCAGTCTCACTCTTTGTATTTGACAAAGAGGGCAACCTCGTATGGAAAGGGAGCGACAACGGCGAAGCTCTCACCCGTCCGGGCTACACCATGACCCTGCCACTTGAACCGGGAGACTATGACATGATTGCATGGTGCGGGCTCAACGAGGGAGAAGAGTTTTCTCTTGCCGCCGCTGACCCTAAAACAAAAGACGACCTACAATGCTCACTCCGCAAACTCTCTGACGAGCGCGGCGCATACTCCGCATCTAACCTCAACCGTCTCTATCATGGTACTGTCAATGACATTCATCTCACCCGTTTTGACGGCAACGGAGAGCAAAGCGTAATAATCCCGCTCACAAAAAACACAAATATTCTCCATGTATTGCTGCATAATCTTGACGGTACACTGATGGATGAAAATGATTTTGCCGTGACCGTCGAGGCGTCTAACGGTCTTATGCACCATGACAATTCAGTAATCGGCAATGACCGCTTTGAATATCGCCACTGGCGTTGTCGCTCGGCGATGGTAGGTTCTCCAGCGGAAGAGGCAGGTCGCGCTCCTATCACTACTTATTCGACCCATATTTCCGATCTGACTGTCGCGCGACTTATGGCTGACCGTGACCCGCGACTTATCGTGACCCGTAATGCTGATGGCGAAAAAGTCGTTGACATCCCTCTTGTCGACTACCTGCTAATGGTGAAAGATGATGATTCGCGCCGTCCTATGACCGATCAAGAATATCTTGACCGTCAGGATGAATTTACCATCAATTTTTTCCTGACCGGGGACAATTCATGGGATCGCACCACTGCTATATACATTAACTCATGGCGAGTGGTGCCGAAACAGGATACAAACCTCTGATTTCCATACGGGCTGAAAAAATGATGAATATTAACGACATATTATCACGGTCGACGGCAATACTGCTATTGTCATTTATTCTCGGCGCCTGCTCGTCAACCTCTGAACCAGCACCGGCTGTCGATGACAATGACGGGGTGTCTCTGACCTTTACCGTTGCATCCGACATGGAGGGGTCACGCGCCGCAGACTTGTGCAATGGCGATGAGACAGCATCAGCCTGGGAAAACCATATAATTCTCGGGAAATCCACAGTGTTTGTATTCAAACATGACGGCACACTGCTAAAAAGTGCCACAGGCAATGACCTTGAGGACGTGACCGTGTCAAACGACAAATCAACCCTCACCGCCACCATAAAGATTGACGATCCATATCTGCTCAATCTCAAGCAGGCTGTAGTCGACATCGCAATAGTGGCAAACGTGGACTTTACCGAACAACTCACTCCCGGCACAACTACAATCGACGATATCGCCGACATGATAACACAATTTACAGTACCGACAGTTAACGACGACAACAGCGGCATTCCTATGTGGGGCTACCGTGGGACTGTATATCTCGGCTATCTCGCCGGAGATGGTTCAAAAGCATCTCCGCTGCAATGCGGGACTATAAATATGCTCCGCGCATGGGCAAAAATCAATGTGCTCACCGGTTCTCTTCCTACAGGATATAGGGTAACAACTACTACTTTCAATACACCTAACGAATCCTTCTATACCGCGCCTTATGATGTATTAAAAATTTATGCGCGAAATACTGAAAACATCACGGCACCGTGTCCGACCAATCCATCAGAATCTCTGACGACATTTAACTCCGCTACAACATCTGAAGGTGTAGTGACTTTCTATGCCCCCGAAACGGGCAACTCCGATGACGACCACTACATTCAGCTCTCTCTGCAAGCTCCGGATGGGACAGCAGTAGAAGATAAGCAAAATATCCGGATACCCGTATGTCTCTATGACGAGGCGGGGAAACCGAAGCCCAACTCCAAACTTGATCTGATTCGCAATCATATATATAGCTTTGAGCTGCAATATGATGCTAATGCGGAAATCACTTTGAAGGTGAGGGTGAAGAAGTGGGGGTATCACAAGATAGTATTTGACATGTAATAAACCAAGGCATTGATTCAGTGATGAAAAAGCTTTTATCGACATATCTTCTCAATATCATAGCGGCGATGGCGCTGATGATGACCGCAGCCGCGTGTGTCGACGACACCGACCTACCCGAAGTAGCCGCGCCCGGCACCTCGGTCACCATACGCATACCCAATCCCGCAGCCGCCGATGCCTTCGCCCGCTCCCGCGCCGAAGCCGCCGATTCACCCGCCAATGCCGGAACCAATGTAGGGGCGAGTGGAAGCTCGCCCGCTCCCGCAGCATCACGCGCCGAAGAAAAAGATATGGATACCGAGGCTAAAGAGGGCTCCATCCATTCCCTCTGGCTACTTGCCTACAATACTGACAATAGCGACTACAATGTCATCCGTCAGCTCCAGTCATCCGGTCAGCTCACCCATGAGTACAGCGAATACCGCATAGAGTTCAAGCCCGGCAAATACCGCATCTATGTCGTGGCAAACCTCGACGAGTATATCACGGGGGAAATAAGCGCCTCTACAGAAGAAAGCTATTTGGAGAATCTAATCCTCAACTTCAAAGCCGACAAGCTCCCCAACACTACCGACGGGCTTCCCATGGCTTGCCTCCCCGCACAGGTCGACGGCGCTACCGACGGCTACATCACTGTCGAAGCCGGCATAACCAAAACCATACAGACCGACCTTACCTTCCTCTGCGCGAAGGTGCGCTACACCATCCTGTTTGACAACAGCGAGGGAGGCTTCTCCCGCGAGGCTTTCGGCTCCTCAACCGTCACCTTCAACACCGCCTCCCTCACCGGCGTAAGGAAAGAGACCCCCCTCACCGATGCTGTGAATGCGCTTGATGGCGCATTTGAGGTTGACCCTATCGACCTTAAAGTCATTAATGACTCTAAGGACCTTAACGACCTTGCCGACCCCGGCTTCAACCCCTCCGCCACCGGCGCACAGCGCGCCTGGCAAGGCACCATGTATCTCCCCGAAAACCTCCTCACCGGAGCCCGTACCATCCTCCACCTCGGCGCAACCCTCGACGGCAACGGCGCCAACCTCTCCTACACCGTCAAGCTCCCCAAAAACGACAACGAAACCGCCTCTCCCAAAAATACCCTCACCCGCGGACACTTCTACGACCTTGTAGGCAGAGTGACCACCATCGGCGACCAAATCGACATCACCGCATCGGTAGCCGACTGGACTCTCCAGACCCTCACCTATGCCCTCCACGGCCCCTACTTCCTCCATGTCGACAAAACGAAAATTGAAGATCTTGTAGCCGGTCTTGAAGAGACCTTCACCTACGAGACCGATGCCCCAGATATCAAGTTTGTGTCATGCGACTACGACGGAAAGAAACTCTTTATCGTAGATAAAGGCGTTGACGAGGAAACCGGCAAAAACTATATCTCGGTCAAGGTAAATCCCCAAATCGCCGCCTCAGGCGCTGTCCTCGAAGGCAACGAATACTACTTTGACATCATCGCCGCCAATCTGCGCAAACGCATACTGGTGACGCCCGTCAAACTGACGCCGTTCCTTAACGTCAGCCCGACCGAAATCGAGATAAACATAGCCGAATATATCGCCTCAGGCGACTATGAGGCGGAAATCCCCATCGAGTTCATCACCAACCTCCCCTCCGTCACCATCACCGGCTACGACGGATGGGACAAATCCAAGATCGAGCTTCAAGGCGAAAAGTCACATACGGAATCGCAAGGCACCAATACGCTGAAAATAAAAGGCTTCAATAGCGGAATATGGACCGCGGAACAAAGCTTCCAACTCACCTACACCGCGACAAACGGCACAAACACCGAAACAGAAACCGTAAAAATCACCGTCAAGCCCAACATCCTCGACTATATAATCCATTTCCATGCACCTTCATACTGGGAGCAGCCGCACATATATGTTTATCAATGCCTTCAGATACCACAAACACGTGGTGGCGAATATGTAGGGAAAACTGTAGGTTATTATAATGACAATTCAAGCGACCTATTTTCAGCTCTCGAATACTCATTCACAGGAAAAATTGCATTTAAAGGCTGGGATGGAACCATCAACAACCCTACGGGAAAGGGGGAATGTGACGTTTCCACATTGGGATTTTTCGTCTTTGACGACCAGGAAGGATGGGATCCGAACAGATCAGGTTTTGACAAACGCTATTACAACAATTTAGACTTCTGTAAACAACATCGTGACAATATTACTTGTGACAAGTGCAAGAACACTAATTATGCAAGATTATGGCCCGGAATTATGATGCAATATGAGGGGGATAACTGGTGGACATTCAAGCTTACCGGAGTAGCAACACCCGGTAAAGCATTGATAATGTTTAACGATACCCATACCGATGTAGGTAAGCGTTATCCGGAGTTAGACGTAAACTCCAAATCACAACCCGGTATTCCACTCTTCGATTACCCAAGTCGCGAAGGATGGTTTGACCTTGCCGGTGGCGCGACCCAGTTCTCACCGAGCAAAGTGACGACTGCCCCTCAAGACCGCACATATCGTATATACTGGCCTAAATCAATTAAAAGTCAACAATACCAATATATCTATTGGGGCAACCAGACACAAAATTCCGACTATTGGAAGTACGATAATGCTCATCGATATACCGGAGAAGAGAATGGATACTATTATTGTGATTTAAAAATCAAACCCGAACTCGGGGAATTTAGATTTGTATTCCGCACCGGTAGCGCTTCCGGAAGGTATCAACCGGAAGGTAACGACACGAAAATTCCGGTAAGGCAATTTACCACTAATGGTAATGGAATTTATTGTTATACCTGGATTGAAGAATATTCAGGTTACACAGGTACACCTTCAAACATCCCGAACTATACATACCGTATATATTGGCCGTATTCTTCATCATTTAACGGAATAAACTGTTGGAGGAATGGCAAAGTTTGGGGAAATGTAAGCTATAACAATTATAACTCCGGTACTCAACAAACCGTCAATAATGGAACTTACCACAAGTCTACAGAATATCCGGGATATGCATATCTCGAATTCAAGGACGTTTCATACGAAGAGCTCCATTGTCAATGGATGCCATCTTACAATAACCAAACCAACGGCATATATCTCTCTAATTTCACCGGCAATGGAAATATCAAGAGCTATACTTTAAATAGTAATGGATCCGGAGGAAAAAGTGGTACTCCAACACTCCAGACATTCCGTATTTACTGGTATCGCAACACCCCAGATCATGTGGATTTCAGAGATGCGATTCATTACAATATCAATGGCACAGATTATTATTATCAAACTACGAAATCTGAGCAATATAATGGAGATAACCGGTATTATTATGATGTTACGATTCCTGTTGGTCTGACACTTTCCGCACGAGCTTATAGATGGAATAATGACGGCAATCCTAATTATTATCCAAAAACTTTAGAGACAATCAGCACAAACTCTTCGAATTGTAAAAAAGAGACTGGCAAAACGTATGATTACTCATATCAATTATATTAATTGCGATGATTAAACGATTCTTTACATATATATTTACAATTCTCTTGCTGGCGGCTTGCAGCGATGACGAGAAATACACGGTCGAGCCTATGGGCGATGACGACACCATCACCTTCTCCATCTCCATTCCGGAGCCGGAGAAGGTAGTGAGCCGCTCCGAAAAGCCCGACGAAGCCGACGAGCGCAAAATCAACGACCTGTCAGTGCTGATTTACAACGCTGACGGCACACAGCTGCTCCAATCGGCACTCAATATCACCGACTTCACTACTCCGACAGGCGACAACTCAACCACAAAAATCACCGTGACCCTCAACGATGGCGCAAAAGCCTACACCGCCGACGATGCAAACATCTATATCATCGCCAATGCGGGCGCAATCCTTGAAACATCCGACATATCAACTACCGATAAACTTAAAAAAGTCACCTACTCTACAGGCAGCTTTGTAATGTCGGGCAAAACAAAGAGCAAACTCACCTCCGCATCGCTCCTCACCAATAAGGTGACACTTTACCGCACAGCAGCAAAATTCACCATCGCGTCAGCTGTAGGGGCGAGTGGAAGCTCGCCCGCCACCGGAGCAAGCAGCTTCGACCCTGTAAGCGCCGCCCTCTACAACGGCGCGACCGCCGGATATGTCATCGCCGGAGCCGAAAAAGACCTCCTGTATGCAGAACCCGCCACCGGCAGTAAGAAATTTAATAAACTACTCCTCTACACTTACCCTTGCGAAAGCTCTAAAAGCGCCAATACCTGCCTTGTCGTAGGCGGCAAATACAAGGGCATCGATGACTTCGTATATTACCGCATAGACCTTACCGAAAACGAAACCGGAAAGCGACTCGACATCAAACCTAACCACTGGTATGAGGTAGAGATAAAGTCGGTCAACAGTCAGGGCTATCCCACGGCTGATGAAGCCGCGCGCCATCCCTCCGACATAGAGGTCGAAATCAAGGATCATGCGCCAACGGTGCTTGACATGGCATTTGACGGCATCCGCGAGCTTGGCGTGACCGACAGTATCATAAAAAAAGAGGGCACCACCTATCCCCTCACTGTGAAATATTACTCCGATATTGCCGAAGAGATGAATACTGTACCCACGATTAAATCTGATGTAAACTGGATTACAATCAGCGCGACAGGCACGCCACAACCGGATGACAATGGCGGCAAAGTCGTGAATTACGATGTGGAGTTCACTACGAATGACAAAGATCTTGGACTCGGTACACTTGAGGGTGCAATCACCGTCACCTGGCAGGGACTCGAACGCAAGACCGCAGTAGAATGGGTACGCGCCTTTGACGGTACAGAAATATGCTCTACTACAACGCTTACCATAACTCCCACCGACGGTACAGGCAATAAGGTAATCACCGACTACTGGACATTCCTCTCAGGAAAAGGTAAATCTGCTTCTGAAACATCATCGTCAATCGGAGAGACCGCGACACCCCAACTCTTCGGCGCGCAGCCCGACGACATGGGAGGCAAGGTGCGCAATGCCGGCTTCCATTTCCCGGTGATGTATGGCAAAAAGGATGTCACCACCGGGGGAAAGACTCAAGCAAGATGGTCATACACCTACTATGTCGTGACCAAGCTCGAGACATCAAAATACACAATCACACCATCGCTTAGCGACAACTATAACGGCTATATCAAATTTAATCGAGAAGCTGATAAAGATGGTTGTTATGCTTTCACGCTGACCCGTGATGGCAATGCTGTCGGAAATGACGGCAGCGATGGCTCGAAAGAAAACGACTATAACTACTATATCGGCTCGCTGATTCTCTCAATCGAACCCATCTCACAAAGAGAGGCGCCTAAAATAGCACCGAAATATGTGTTTGACCTCTACCACACAGGATTTTTCCATTACGATACAGGCAATCGTCGCAAAGACAGCCACGAGACAGGCTATTACTATTACGAGGTACTGCCTGTAGACGGAGCCACAGGCACACGCACCCGATATATTCTTGACCGCAACCTTGGTGCGAAAGCCGCCGGCATGTATATCCAGACCGCCGACGGAAGCAACCACATAAGCTCTTCAGAATGGCCGTTCGGTCCGGGTGAAAAGTCGGCGGGCGGATATTATGAGGTGGCATACCAAGGTGATAATTTTACAGGACCGCAGATGTACGACGACGTGTGTCCTCCCGGCTACCGTGTGCCGCAGCAGCGCATGTGGGATGCCATCCGCAATTCCAATAAATTCACAACTGCGCAGGCACAGGCATCGGCATCATATTTCCGCGCCGAGTACAAGACTACGCTTGATGTGGAGCGTAACGGCGTGACTGAGAAAGAGACTATATATTTCCCCAAGTCGCGGTATATGGAAAACGGCAGCATGACCGGCGATGCAAACGCAGGCTACTACTGGAGCCAGACCGAGGCAGCCGGAACCGAGAAAGACGAGATAGGCCGCTGGCTCAAATCGCTCCAGATAACCGGTGAAGTGACATCCTATATCAACGGCAATGTCCAGACATTCGGGATGTCGGTGCGCCCCATCAACGATGTAACAGACAATGCCAACTACAACGTCATCTCCTTCAACGTCAAGGGGGCGACCCACGTATTTCTCTACACAGGTGACACAAAAGACAAGAACTATACGACCTCATGGCCGGGTCACGCCATCGGCAACTCCGACACCGCCGACCAGCAATTTTTCAACTTCGTGTATGAGTCAACAATCTACTCCGCTGCCAACCTGAAAGTAATCTTCAACTATGTCAAAGACGGCAAGATTACCACCATCAGCAAAAACGGCATCGATGGTCTACACGACGACGACACCTGGGCTCAAGGCTGGGACGTTTCCACCCTCCAAAACAAAGATGTAACAGTCAACCGCAATGACAAAACAATAAGCGGTTTATAGTTTAAGAGGTTTAAGGTTTAGAGAAATCCGGAGTGCTCCGAGCCTTCTGACAGCTGACAACTGAAAACTGAAAACTAAAAACTGAATATAATAAAACTGAAGATAGTTAGTTGAATTAGATTAGGTACTTATAAATATCACTTTTCCAGTGTCTGTCTCGTGTTGGTCACGCGGCAGGCGCGCAACAGCGGCGGCCGGGTCTCTCCCGACTGCCGCTGCTTTCTATACCTCCCGTTCTGCTATCACCGACACGCTTCCCTAACGACCTTAAAGTCGTTAGAGCCCCTAAAGCCCCATCCGAAAGCCGAAATCTGACAACTCACGCCCTCTTCCCCGCAAGGGGATAATCCGTTTGTAGCCGTCGGTTGAGCGCAGCGATACCAACGGAAAGCAAGCCCAAGCGCAGATGTTTCCGGAGGAATCATCTCGGAGCAAGATTGATGATTCCCTGACGGGAAACATTTAAAAGGATGCCTTCCCCCGTGGGTTTCGCTTCGCTCGACCCATGGCTATTCATAGATTTTTCCTGTGGAAAAGTTAGAGGCATGAGGTTGACGGGCGCCCTCCCGGACGCCCCTACAGCCCTCATCTGAAATCTGAAATCTGAAAACTCCCCTCCAAAAAAGTTCAAAAAAATTTTGCAGATTCCAAAAATCTCCTTACCTTTGCATCGCAAAAGCAAAAGAGCTGACTCCGTAGCTCAGTTGGTAGAGCAAATGACTCTTAATCATTGGGTCGAGAGTTCGAGCCTCTCCGGGGTCACTTATTCAAAACTCAACTACTTATAAATCAAGTAGTTGAGTTTTTCGTTATAGGTGTTTTGTCCACAAATTGTCCACCAAACTGAATCTTACACCCCACCGACATTAATTTTTTATGTTTTTGAATGTCGTTGGGCGATGGTGAATGCCGGCGACATTCAATCGCGCGAACAAGTGAACGCTATTGGATGTTTTAAGAATTGTGAGTTAATGTTGACTCCCGTTAAATCAAATTTTGCCAATGAGCGCCGACACTGCCCCACCACTTAAACACAAGGAACTGCTCGACGAGTGGATTTCCAAAAACTACGAAGAATATTGCGATTTCACAGAGATGATGCACTCAGCCGACGGCATCGGCTTTGAGCGCGTATTTGATTTCGCAAGCAAACTCGCTCCCGGTTTTAAGAAAGCGGTCATACTCCGCATGAAAGATGACCGGGCAACAGATTTCAAGAATCTTGAAGAAATGCTCCATGAGGCAAAGGTCGGCAACATATTACTTGCCGGATTCGAGAACCCTTTGCCTGATTCCATGATTCCTCCGATGCTCGCTTGGCTGTTCCGCGGCCGCAGCTTCGAGTGTATGGTTGAACTTGGAGAGGAGCTTATCAGAAGCGGCAAATTGAGTTTCCTGCGTCGTTTATCCTCCAAACTTGTCATCAAGAGCGTTATAAAAACCAGCTTGTCCATTGATGCACGTACCGAAGATGATTGGCGCCGATTCTGTGAAGAACAGGATGATCTTGGCGTAATACCCACCGTAACCCTTAAAACCGTCAGCAAATTCAAATCACCTGCCACCGTAGATGATTATGAAATTGCCGCTACCACCGAAAAGAAAAAGCCTAAGGCAAGGGTGGCGGAACGTAAACCGCTTAAAGAACTTCTGACAGATGATTATTTGCTCGACTTGATTGAAGAACGCGTCACTGTAAAGAAAAGAGCCAAGGACATTGCGATGCTTTATATTGCGCTTGACAAGGCCCATGTCCTTCATAGCTGCACTATCGTAGAATTTCATTCGGCTCTTGATGAAGCCTTCGGAGAGAAGGCCGGCTATAAGAAAATCCATGTACGCGGGGTGCAGGACGCTCATAAAACATTTATGTCGAGAGTCCAGAACAAACTCGTGATAGACTTTCCGGAAAATAAAGCGGAGTTGGCTGATATAAGAGATTTCCTCGACCTCCCGACATACGCAGCAGTATAAAGATACCCGTTTTTCATCATCTGCCAAAAGCCATCTGACAAATGCTGTCAGGTGGCTTTTGGCATTTTTTTGCCCTATGGCAGTACCGATTTTGTCAGGTTGTCAGTCGTGAGGCAGGCTCAAATAAATTCGTATTTCTTCGTTTTCTTCGTTAGCGAACTTAAACGAATTTAACACCCTATCAATCAGCGTTATACATTTGCAACGGCACGAATTTTGTGCTTTCTTTGCATCGCTGTTTCAAGTGGAACAGCCGACGGTTGCGGGTAAAGTTGCCTCTCGCTGCCGGGTATAACAATGGCGACATATAGGAGATTCTGAATGGCAGATATTCTGAGCATTTTACAAACCGGAGCCAATGTCTCACTGACAGTAACTCCACAAGATTTGCTTGATTTCGCAAAGAACGTAATCGAGCTGACGAAGGAGCAGTTGTTGCCTATGATGGTGACAGCGGCTCAGACCACTCTACTCTCACGCAAAGAGGTTATGGAAAAACTCGGTGTGTGCGAGGTCACTCTCTACAACTGGCGCAAAAGCGGATACCTTGAGGCGGTAAAGGTAGGGCGCAAAGTTTTCTACCGTCAAGAGGATGTACAAAAAACACTGGAGCTGCATGGAAACAAGACAGGAAAATAATGGCATTGACCCAATGCTCGTACTCGGCAACGCTGTCGATATGAGTGTGAAAGTCCGGGGCGGGGATTTCCCTCTGGGTGCATTGCCGATGAAGATTCAGAGAATCATCAGGGAAGCTAACGACTGTTATGGCTATCCGGTGGATTATCTTGCCGGTGCTATGCTTGTGGCTGTCGGTCTCGGTATCGGCAACACCCATTTCGCACGGCTCAAAGGGAAATGGGATGAAAGCGCGATTCTGTTCATGGCTCTTGTAGGCAGACCCGGAGCGTGTAAGTCGCATCCGCTGAATTTCGCCATACGACCGTTCACTGAGCTGGACGGGGCTGCGACCCGTGCCTACATCAAGGCTTGTGAGGAATACGAGCGTCAGCGCGAGCTGCCCATGAAGGAGCGCAGCGAGCCTCACCCCGTTGCGCCGGTATGTAAACGATTCCTGATTTCCGATGCCACTCCCGAAGCGATGCTGCTTATCCACTCGCAGAATCTTAGAGGGATAGCCATGTGGAATGACGAACTTGCGGGATGGTTCAAGAATTTCAACCGTTACAACAAAGGCTCCGATGAAGAATACTGGCTAAAACTGTTCAATGCCAATCCGTCGTTTTCCGACCGCAAGGGCGTTAAAAACTCGGTCTATATCAGCCGCCCCTTTATCTCGGTGGTAGGAACTATCCAGAACGGCATACTCAACGAATTGGCACAGGGCAGCCGCTCATCAAACGGTTTTATCGATCGTCTGCTGTTCGTAATGCCCAATAATCAGGACAAACAGCCGTGGAGCGACAAGGAGCCGACTTTCGACATAGAAGCGGCATGGGCTGACATCATCGGCAGACTTGTGGAGCTTCCATACGAAACTGATTCCGACGGCAATATCATAGCCAATATTCTGCCCTTTGCGCCGGACGCTAAAGCGAGGCTCTATGAATGGCAACGCCGGAACACTGAGGAATGTAACCGTGAGGAATGTGACGCACTCAAAGGCGTTTACAACAAGTTCGATTTCCATGCCATACGCTTTTGCCTGATATTGCAGATGGCGCGGTGGGCCTGCGGCGAAGCCGACAGAACAGACATAGACTTCCTTTCCGTCGAAAATGCCATATCGCTCGTGGATTATTTCAAGTCCACTGCCAGAAAAGTGCATGGCATCATCAGCGAAATGTCGCTGACCGAGCAGCAGAGAGCCATAATCGCCGCTCTGCCCGACTGTTTCACGACCGAGGAAGGGATAGCCGTGGCAAAAGAGAACGGTATGCCCGGACGCACGTTTCAGGACTTTCTCAAACGGTCAGTCTCGTTAGGCACATATTTCCAGCGTGAAAAACATGGACATTATTCCAAACTCTGACACCTGCGCTTTCTGCATTTTCCGCATTTTGAACCGACAAAACGCGGGTTACGCAGAAAATGCAAGCAAAATCTTTTAGAATCTATGAACGCACACCGATTCATTCTCCAGCCCTATAAGGGAGTGGCGACACGGCACACTTGCCCTGCCTGCCACAAGAAACGCTGTTTTAGCCGCTACATCGACACCGAGAAACAAATCTCGTTTCCTGATGATGTTGGCCGATGCGACCATGAACAGAGTTGCGGATACCACCTGACACCGAAGGAATATTTTGAACGTAATCCGGAGGCTAAGCCATTACACTCCGATTTCATAGCTCGGTCAGCATGGCGAGCCAAGCAGACCGAGCTGCGAAAGCCGACATCGTTCATCGCGGCAGAGACTGTTGCACAGACTCTGCACGGCTATGCGAAGAACAACCTCTACCTTTTCCTCCGCTCCAAGTTCGGAGCCGAGGACGCCCTACGACTGATGAAAGACTATCGCGTTGGCACATCGAAGCACTGGCCGGGGTCATGCGTATTCTGGCAGACCGACATCAACGGCTGTGTACGCACCGGGAAAGTCATGCTCTACGATGCCGACAACGGCAAACGTGTAAAGTTCCCATTCAACCATGTTACATGGGTTCACTCGCTATTGAAGTTGCCCGATTTCAATCTGCGTCAATGCTTTTTCGGCGAACACTTGTTGCCTATGAACAGAGGCAAGCCGGTTGCCATTGTTGAGAGCGAAAAGACGGCACTTGTGGCAGCTTATTATCTGCCCGAATATGTGTGGCTCGCTTCCGGCGGTAAAAATGGTTGCTTCAATAGCGATGCACTCCGCGTTCTCAAAGGTCATCAGGTTATTCTATATCCCGACATCGGCGCGACCGACCAATGGCGGCAAAAACTGAGTTTGCTCCGCGATTTCGGTATCGAGGCAAGCATCTTCAACTACCTTGAAGAAGTTGCCACTGATGACGAGCGAACAGCCGGACTTGACATAGCAGACTACCTCCTGCAAATCGAACCTGACCAGGCTGTGCTGCAAGCGATGATTAGAAAAAATCCGATGTTGCAGAAACTCATTGATGACCTGCAACTCACTCTCGTGTCAGTTGAACGGTATAACCCGGATACTGATGCAATCAACAAAACCTCAACACAAACAAAACAATGAAAACCACAAAAACACCCATAACCACCGCATCCAAGTCAACCAAGTTGACCGATGCACCCGATATCCAAGTATCAACCTCTAACCCCCAAATTATTATGCAACCCGATAACTCTACCAACTCCAATCCCGCAGTCAACAGCGACAATGCTGTTAACAGCACCACCACTGTCAACGCCGTTGCCAATGAAAATCTGTTTGGCAACGAGCCGACTTCAACCGAGGCAACAGCCGTAACCGAGCCGCCGAAGCAACAGCGTATCGGCAAGCAGCAGCGCAAATCGGATTTTGCCGAGTTCAAGGCTACGTTCCTCACTCCGGCAAAGGTGGTGAACCGTCACCCGGTCAACATTGAGGATGACATCTGGGAGCAGCTTGAACGCATCGCCCGCATCCTCGGCGAGCGTGGCACCACCGTCGCCAGCTACATCAACGCCGTCCTCGCCGACCATCTGCGAGCCTACTCCCCGGACATCGAAATCTGGCGCAAGCTCTGAGATAGGAACAGCATCGGATTAGCGACTAAATCGGGAGGCAGCAAGTCCCGCAGGGATGGCTTCGCCCGATATCCAATAGCGTCTTTGAGATTGGAAAGGCAAGATACCTTTTGAGTTTCTCAAAAGGGGCAAAACTGCCCGCCCGGGCGGTCATTGCCTGCCTCCCGATGGTCGCTCAATCCGGTGTAATCATTACACCAACCACACTGATTTTCCGATGAAGAAATCAACTGGCAGACCGCCTCTCGGACAGGCGAAGAAGAGCAACACTGTGACGGTACGTTTCAGCGATTCTCAGTTCGACATCATAGACATCAAGGCATCCCGCGCCGGTTTGAGCCGGGCTGAATATGTGAGGGAGGGAGCGTTGAACGCCGAGGTCATCGGCGTACTCTCCGACGAGGAAAAGATGCTCCTTTACGAGCTGAAAAAGCTCGGCCCGAATCTCAACCAGATAGCCCATCAAGCCAATGCCGAGGGCTATCACGGCGCGGCGGACAAGGCTGAAAACCTTGTTGACCGTATCGCCGCCTTTGTTCTCAAACTCAAAAACCGCATGAAATCATGATAGGGAAAATACTCAAAGGAGGGTCATTCGGCTCAAAAATCGATTATGTAACCCGCGAAAAACACGACAAGAAAATCTTTACTTCCGACACTTGGAAGATACTCGGCAGCCGTGGTCTGATGGGCGAAAAGCGCAATCAGATAGTGGCGAGCTTCGAGGCTCAGGCAATGCAGAACCGAAGAATCGGCAACCCCGCCGGACACATAACATTGTCTTTTGCCGCCGATGACAAGCCCAAGTTGAGCGATGAAAAGATGCTTAAAATCGCCCTTGACTACATCAAGATGATGGGTCTTGACAAGACGCAGTTCCTAATTGTTCGCCATTACGAAACCGACAAGCCGCACTGTCATATCGTGTTCAATATGGTAGGCGACAATGGAAAACGCATGGAATCGGGACGCAACCGCTACAGGAATAAGAAGGTCTGTGAGGCTCTGACGAAGCGTTACCGCCTCGCCCTGCCCAAGCAGGAGGCTCCCGATCCGGAGAAACTCCACGGTCTTGAAAGGGCGAAAGCCGAGATTAAAATTGCCGCTACCGAGGCTCTGCGCAATGCCCGCGACTGGAGCACTTTTGCAGCTCTGTTGGCACGGAAGAATATCCACATCATACCGAAATACCGCCGTGGCACCAACGAAATGCAGGGCATATCCTTTCAGATGGGCGACTATAAAGTCAAAGGCTCTGATGTAGGCGAGGCTTTCAAGTTCAGGAATCTCGACCGCTATTTCTCGCAGTCCAATCGTCAGTCAGCTCCTAAAAAGGCAACAGTGCAGACCAGATCCACGCAGTCCGGCGTATCGTCAATTTCCGACGAGGCAATGCGGGCTGTCAAGGCTACTGCTGCCACAGCCGCAGGAATGGCGGCGGACATAGGCGAGAGCGTCGGGCAATTCATAGGGGGACTGTTTCAGCCGGGCCCCGCATACGACCCGGAGGAAGAACGCATGGCATGGGAACTCGCGCATCCCAGGAAAAAGAAACTTAATCGTGGAATCAAAAGATAATAGTAATGGCAAAGAAAGATGAAGTTCAGGGCGTACAGTGTGAGAACGCCGACATCGAGATACTGCGCCGTCAGTTGGCGCGTCTTGAAAATACTCTCACCGAAAAGTTTACCGAGGTCAAGAAGCAGATTGGCAGTATTCCGGCGCAACAGCCTGTGTTTCCCCCACCGGCGGAGCCACAGCCGCAGGAGCCGATAGAGATCAATCTTCCTGACAACCTCGCCAAGAGTGGCGACATAAAGGCACTGACAGGAATGATACAGACACTTAACGGTACCGTCGCGCTTGCCGTGAAGGGACTGGCAGACATCAATAACGCTTTTGAGGCAATGCCAAAGCCTGATGTTCAGTCTATAGCCGAGAAAGTGGCGAAGGAAACCGCAAGGGAGGTCGTTGACAATCTCACTCCGAAAATTGACGATTCGACAGCCAAGGCGATGCGCCACGGCGTTCTGAACGCTCCGGGAATCAGCTTTGATGATGCCGCGAGCATACATCAGACGCTGAAAAAGACGAATAACATATTTGACACACAAAAGAAATATTCCGGACTCCTGAAAGTCAACCGCAACCTCGTCATCGTTATAATAGTCCTGTTTAACATTGTGTGCTTACTCGGCTGGTGGGCTAAGGAACTTCGTAAGGAACGCAACGAACTGATACGTGTCGAGTGGCTCTATCGTGGCTTGCGGTCAATGTTAAACCCGAAAGATACCGCTTCCATAAACAGCATGGAGCAGAAGATACTGTATGGCACTGACGAGCAGCGCGAGAGTTGGCAGACAACCATAATGGAACATGAGGCAAAGGGAATCCCGTTCCGTCATTTCCAGCCGCATGACGACTGGAAGCCGGAGCCGCCTAAACCGCAGCCGGCGGAACCAAAACAAGCCAAAGAAACGGAGATCGACAGATTACCGCTTCCGCATCAACGTAAATCAAGGTTGACACCCGGCGAAATTCAAGCTATCAAGGATATGAGAGCCAGCCCGAATATCCCCGAAGACGCCAAACCGGAACTGCCCGAAGGCTACGAATAATACCCCCCGAGCAACAGCTCACAATCACTATAGACAGGCAACCCCGACATCATTGCCGGGATTGTCTGTCTAACTTATCTTTTGAGAATATCAGTGATTTATACCTTATTGTCAATAAATGAAAGGTACACTTTTAAATTCTCCTTTTGCCGTATATGTTTCTCCATCTATTTCAAAATTGAATTCAAAAAATCCATCGCAAAAACGGGTTCCCGCATCTTTTGTCATTCTGGAAATGGTAAAGGTTCCAGAATTTACCAATGCTGCTTTCTCTCTGAAACTAATTATGGCATAATTAATTTCATGGGTTATGCAATAGTCAATATACTGATTGTAATCAATGATATTTAGGCTTTTATCAAAACTAAATTGAATTGTTTTTCCTTCAAAATCATCAACCCCAATTCCAAATATTGATACTTCAATAGCAATGTCCCATTTTGCACCTCTTTGGGAGGCACAAAATGTATTGAACTTAAACCATTCGTGAAGCCCTTCAACATACACACCATTCTCATCCAGATGCGCGTCACTGCACCAAGTGAATGACGGAGTGGAAACTGGTCCGAAAATTGCCGAGCCAAGTTTAGGTTGTTCGATATAATTTTTACCATCAATGTGAACTTCACATTTTTGCGTGGAGAAGTACTCGCCATCGTGTTTTTCACACGATGAAAGTAAGGCAATGGATAATATAACTATGATAGTGAATAAGTATCTCATATATTAATAGTGCGTTCCCTCAGAAATTCGATTCAGGTACATTTTATGCTCTTTAGGAAGAAATGCACGAAGTATAATGGTGTCTTTTGTGCGCTCAATGATTGTCCAATTGCCAACAATAGCGCCATTGAAGGTCATCATATCCCCGTCGATGTTGTATGTGAAATGACCGTCTCCTGTTGGACTGCCGTTTTCATCGACAAATATATACTTACCTTCGCTTTCAGTCAGGAATGTTACGATGAATGATACAGATGCTATTTCCTGACCATCTTCATAACACACATCTTTGCCCGACCATGTGGTATGTATAAGGTCTTTGCTTCCCATGGTCGGTTCGTCGTCATGGCTGCATGAAACTGACAGCAGTGCGACTACTATAGCAATGAATGAAATTAGTTTGTTCATATTGTCTTTTTTAGCGTATAACATAGATTAAATGTCGATGCAAAGTTAATAGCGCGGTTAGCATTTCACCCCAAAAATTAGTGCGGAAAAAGTGCGGAAGTTTAGTCCCACACTTTTTCCGCACTGTCTTATGCCACACAGTTCGTTTATAATAAGCGTATTATCCCGTCTATTACTTTGGAGCCAAGTTTTTGGTCAAAGACTTTATAACATAGAGCCTCTCTCCTATATGACACCGTACCTTTGGTCCTGCCAAGCAAAGAAATCATTTGGGTGGGTGTTATCCCACACTTAATCAGTAACGCCATACGATAGTCCTGGGATGAAAGATTGCCGCCGGTCAGCAACTGGAGGTTATATTTGAAATTAGGCGAACTCTCAATAACCGCAGACTCCACCTGCTCCCATAGTTGACTGTCTAAAGGTATAATTTTACCGCTCGCCACATAAGACTGCAATTCTTTATATGCTTCTGATTTAAGAATGGCGGATGGGATTTCTACTTGCCTTTTGTCTTTATTATAGATACCCAATAGCTCACTACGAAGGCGGTTCCGCAAAGATTCAGTTGTTGTTTCCTTGGCTATATCTTTGGGCTGGCTTTCGCTACTATCTGCCGAGCTATTATTGTTCAATGATGATTTCAGTTCGCTAACATTGTCAAGAGCCTCATGCAGTCGTAATTGTTGTTTCTTTCTGTTTATATTAAGAGCCAATACCGTTATTACCAGAATCACAGCGACAATGGAAATGATATACAGCCAGCCCAAGAATTTGTCTTTCTCTTGCTGTGCAGACTGTTTCTCACGCTCATGCAGTTGATAATTATAGAAATTATGCTGATTCATGGCAAGCTGACTCTCGTTGCTGTCATAATAATTTTCTAAAAGTCCCCGATATTCATCTATATATTGATAAATTGTATCTAACGGTATAAACTTTTGCAATTCCGGTAAAAGAAGGTTTTGGTATCCAATGACTTTATTGTTTGAATCGGGACTGTTGATAAGTTCATGGGCATATATGTATGCTGAGTCCAACAACCCTTTTGCTAAATAAATGTCGGATGCAGTGGACAAGGCTCTGTTACGGGCGATTGGATTGACTAAATCCGGTGTATTGCGAATCAAAATCAAGGCTGAATCTAACTGTCCTACTTGATATTTTACATCCGCTAAATACATCTTAGACTTTGCCTTGAAAGAGATAGGTAAATTAGAACTCATTTCAATAGCCCGATTGAAATAATATTCAGCTAAACGATATTTCCTTGCCCGGAGGTACGTTCCACCCAAGAGTTGAAGTTCATATACGATATTTGTAGTATCCTTATTAAGCTCACAAATTTTTAAAGACTTTTCTATGTATGGAATTGCCTCGTCATATAAGCTTATATCCTGCAACAATCCACCTGTCTGACTTAGAACTCTTGCCTTCAAATTCAGGCTTTGTGAGCCCTCGGGAATATTGTCCAACGCCTTATGAAAATATTGCAGTGCAGTTGGGGCATCCCCTATATCACTGTATACTCTACCTCCATAGTACAAAGCCTCAGCATATAGAGAACTTTGGGGATTGTTTTCGTAATAACTGATAACATCAAGAATAAGGCTATCAGAGGTGTGTTGAATATAGGCCTTATCTTTTGCCTTGATTGTCAAGAGGTCATAGTAATGCCTGTCAGATTCCGATAATGTTTGACAATCAATTGAATCAAGTCTCAACAACGCCTCTTGCGGAGAATCAGAAACAATCTCCGCTATCTCCTTCAATCGTGCATCATGTTCGGTCTTCGAACATCCCGACATCAAAAGACAAATAGCCAAACCAATAAGAATACGTATCATAAAAATGCGGATAATGCAGAAAATGCAGGGGCTAATCTTGATTTTTGCCGGTTTGAAGGGCAAATATCTCTTTCTGACGCTCAATCTCTGCGGTTAATTCTTCACTTGTCGGGAGGTATGTCAGATATTTGGCCGCATAGAGTTGCTTACTGTCTTTGAGTATTGAATACCGTGCCAAATCCTTACTCGTTTCCGAGCAAAGGAGCAAGCCGATGGTCGGGTTATCGCCTTCCGAACATTTCAATTCGTCGTACATGCGGATATACATATCCATTTGCCCCACATCCTCATAGGATATTTGAGAACTTTTTAAGTCTATGAGTAGAAAGCATTTAAGGATATAGTTGTAAAATACAAGGTCGATGTAATACTCGCCCATGTCAGTCTTAATCCTCTGCTGACGAGCAACAAAAGCAAATCCCTTACCGAGTTCAAGGATGAACTTCTGGAGATGGTCGATAATTGCGGATTCAAGATTGGTTTCCGAATACGCAGCATCTTGCGAAAAGCCCAAGAACTCTGCTACAACAGGATTTCGCAGGAATTTATGTCGGTCTTTCTGATAATCGGCTGTCAATCGTTGCATTTCATCAATGACTTCACCACGTTTTGACTCCGGTGTCTGAAGCAGACGATGATAGTATTGAGAGCCTATGTTACGGTCAAGGGTTCGGTAGCTCCAGTTTTCGGTAGATGCTTCTCTCAGATACCAATCTCTTTCATCCTCATTTTTTACACGCATAAGACGCTCATAGTGCATCCATGAGAGATTATTTGGCATTGGATAGGCACACTCCATGTCTGATATGGTTGCTAAAGATTCAGCAAGCAATGGTTGCTGATTCAGAAAACAACTCTTAAATTCAGCAAGCAGTGGTTGCTGAATTTGCAATCCCCTGAAAGAAAGGTAGAACTTTCTATAATTGCGGAGAGTGGTAGCTGAATATCCTTTGCCATATTCTGCCGTCAACGCCTCTGATGCAAGCTCTATTATTCGTTTGCCGTATTCGGCACGTTCCCGGCCATGCTGCTCCTGTTCAACGATTCTCTTTCCAACAAGCCAATTCGCAGCAACCTGAAAGAGGTCTGCGGCCTGATATGCCTTTTGTTTGGCGGTATATACTATCGCCTTTATATCGCTGATAAATTGAGCATCATCAGCGTTGATATTATCGTATTTCTTCAGCTCGGATTTCATTTTGCAAAGTTACGAATTTTATTGGGAATCAGGGCTATTATCCGAGGATGTTAACGAGGTCTTGTTTCATTTCCTCATCGATGTCACGATAGCGGGTAAAAGCTTTGCTGCCCTCTTTGTGGCCGGAGAGTGCCCCGACAAGATTAGGGTCTTTCACTTGCTTGTAGATATTGCCGATGAAGGTACGACGGGCGAGATGACTGCTTGCAATCTCGTTGATATGTCGTTTCTCCTCAATGCCTGTCGTGGGATTCAGCACTGTTACAATACGGTTGATGCCACACTGTGTAAATATCTTTTTGATAGCATCGTTGTACTTCTGCGCACTGATAAATGGCAGTAGCATACCTTTACGTTCAATGCCCGAATAGCGTTCAAGTATATCTTTGGCGCGTTGGTTGAGAGGCACACGAAGCACCTCCGGGCGTTCCCCTTTGGTTTTGTCAGGGATATATTCAACAGCACCGTCAATAACGCTGTTGTCGGTCATACGCATAAGGTCGGAAACACGACATCCTATAAGGCACTGAAAAACAAATATGTCGCGCTGAACAGCGAGTGACGGATTTGCCGACAGATCAAAACCGGCTATTTTTTCCACTTCTGCGACAGATATATAGTAAGGTCTGCCGTATTTTTCAGTACCTATGCCCTTGAACTTTGAAAAGGGATTGTTTTGTGTGTATCCTCGCTCTATGCACCAGTTATAGAAAGCGCGAAAACGCTTGAATGTGCAGCATATAGTGTTTGCTCCCTTTGGCTTCGGTCGTTTGGGTTTACGTTGGGTGCGGACAACAGCCGGCACCTCTTGGTAGATTTCTGGATATTTGTCGAACAATTCAGGTTCCGCTTTGAGAAAATCGCCGAATTTCTCAATCCATTCGGTTGTGAAATTGTCGATAGTCATCTTATAGTTGCGGTTTGAGGTTTTCTGGACATACATCTCAAAACGGCGCAATGCCCTTGCCAGAACCTTGTAATGATTGGCCCGCGCCGGAGACAGAGGATGTTTTTCCAGATACTCATTAAACAGCTCGAAAAATGTCAGCTCTACTTTCTTCACCTCATATTTCTCCGGGTGGTTGAAGCGGTCAATAAGGTCACGGAAGAAATCTTGCGACAAATCTTCCTGTGGATTGTCAATACAGGCAGATACAATGAGTTGCTCCAGTGTTGTAACGCGCTTCTCTATCTCATTAAGAGCCTTCGCCTCCTTTTGATTGGCTCTTGGCATGATAATCGCGCCATCTTTGAAGCGTTTTGGGTTCATGTAGATCCCGCTTTTCAGACGCAGACGCAGTGAGCGTGAAACAGTCAGTCGAAGCAGAATCTCCGCCTCGCCCGAAGTGTTAACTTTAGTGGATATGGTTCGTGTAATTGTAGCCATAGAAAAATTGTTTAGATTAAGAACGCAACAAAGATAGCTATTGTTGTCCACCGACCCAAATTTTTGTCCACATTTTGTCCACCAAACTTAAATCTGCGTACCGCTCAATGAATCTTGACTGCAGAATTGCGGCACAACCTTACAGCCGTTATAATACTGATATAATGAGTATTACATTTGCTTAACGCCGACAATAAATGTTTATACACATTCATTGTCATTCATATTTATTGTTCTCTCCGGGGTCACAAAAAAGGTTGTGTCAATGACACGACCTTTTTTTATGTGCCGGGCGCCCTTCCAGGCGCCCCTACAGCTACGCGCTGACAACTCGTTGCCCGACAGGGCATCATCCATTTGTAGCCGTCGGTTGAGCGTAGCGATACCGACGGGAATCGAGCCAAAGCGCGATGTTTCCGGAGGAATCATCACGGAGCGCGGTTGATGATTCCCTGTCGGGAAACATTTTGAGATGAAGCCACCATTCCGGTGGTATCGCATCGCTCAACCACCGGCTATAGAGAGATTATCCCTGTCGGGAAATATCCTTATTATCTTTGCTGATACTTCGGGCGCTCTTCCCTGCATCGCGGGCGCCCTTACAGCTACGCGCTGACAGCTCGTTGCCCGACAGGGCAACGCCATCCCGCATCGCGGGCGCGCAACGCCGCATTGGGTAAACGGCTTTGTCGCTTTTGACTTTATGTCGTTCTGTATCTTTGCAGATGGTGGCGGGGCGTAAAATCTTGGGAGTCATACCGAATTATCGGAATGCATTTGCAAAATCGGGAATTATTATTTATCTTTGGACAGATTCTTTACAACAGTCGTGACAATTATGTCTGACGGTTGCCAAGCCTTTATCTAAAAGCGCTGACCTTAAAGGATTTACGAGAATAACACCAATTAGTTATAAATTTCATAAACGACAAAATTCATTTTGTCAAACGCTCGGACCGGATGGAGAAAGTACCTGACCATAAAGAGATTATCAACGCCATAATCGAATTCGGAAACACACCCGCCTCTGACACTCCGGATTATCGCGCCCGTCAGAATGAGCTGCTACGGCAGGTCGATGTCGACATAGAGCGCGGGCAAACCGGCATGTGGGTCTGCAAAGCGTTGCTTGAGTCGTGCCGCGACTGGTCGACCTGCGAAATAACCTATCCCGACCGCTTCAAGCGTCTGCTACTCGAAGCGATAGATCACGGCGCCCTCGCTCCCGACGACATCATAGGCTGGGATTGGATGGATGTCGCCGTCCGCAACAACGATCCCGCGGAATTCATGGACGACACTCTCCGCTTCTTCGAACTTCTCGCCGATGCCGGCGAAAACGGCATCTCGGGAGCATTTGACATCATGGATATGATATGGGAGCCTGAAAACTGTCAGGAAGAGGATTAACCATTACCAGAAAAATACGCTTGCAATGACCATAGACGAATTTTACACCCGACTGATGTCCCTTACCGGTAACAGGGATAGGCGTGTCGAAGAGCGCATCGACGGGGCGCTTGAACTGCTGCAGCACGCGAAGCCTGAGGATGAGGTGACGGCAGCCCGTTTTGAAAGCATAACCTACGGAGTCATCACATCCATGCTCGACAAGGAAAACTCCGGACACGCATACGACGTCGAGATGCTGCAGGCACTCACACTATCCGCCGAGTCGATGATAAGGGGACAGTTAGAGCGCTCGCTCAAGGATTTCCGCAAAGGCGTATATCCTCTCATCGACGGGGGAAGGGTGCCGTTCGCCACGCTGACGATAGCCGTCAGCCGCATAGTGGCGGCGCTTCGCTCGACAGTATTCAACCATGACCGTTACGGTATTCTCGACGCGTTCATCCGCCATGCGGCAAAAGTAGCCGATGCCGGGGAGGAATATGACCGGGAAGCGGTTGCCGACATGGCGAGGGAACTATACCGGCTCGACAATCTGCTCTCAATACATGGGGCTGACGACGAAGCAATATTGAAATTTATCTCCGAGGAAGAGCTGCTGGAAATCAGAGAGCACCCGCAGGAGGGGGGACTGAAGAAAGACCGGGTCGAATACTCACGCCGATGGGAGGATGTGTATTACGATGTCGAGGACGAGCTTGACAAGATGTTTGCTGAGACACCCCGCCGGATGGGATTCTGCTTTGAATACTGGCAGGCAAAAGCCGACCTGCTCGCCCGTAAATACCGAATACTCTGGCGCAATCCCCATGAGATGAATCCCAATGTGATATTTGACTGAACTGACTCAAACGAAAAGAAATGACAACACCCAAACCCATATATCTCATACTTTCGCGTCCCTTCGAAAAGCTTCCGGCGGGAGCCTCGCGATTCTGGGGCAACCCCGACCTACCGGAGGATGTCGACTACCCGATGTATATTGACGATGAGGGTGACGAGTACCCTTACTTCTTTGTCTGCCAGATCAATCTCGCGCAGCTCGCCGCCTTCGCTCCCGGGAATCCCCTCCCAAAGAGCGGTCTACTGTCGTTTTTCGCCAAAATCGACCATAATCTCGGCATATTTGCCGCCACCGACGGCATACAGAGCCATTGCAGTGCGCCGGAAGACGTGAAAGTGCTTTATTTCCCGGCAATCGACAATATGCGCGAGATGGTGATTGTCGACGACAACGACAATCCGACAGCACCCGAGGAGCTGGCTATAGGTTTCGCCGACAGAATCGAGCCGCTTGCCGACGACCACGCGCTCTTCGCCCTCCCCACACACCGCGAGTGGGAGGATTGGGACGAGCCGTGTGAAGGGTGGCAGATACTGCTCCAGGTCGACTCGTTTGACGGCATGGACTTCAGCCTCAATTTCATGGACTGCGGAGTCCTCGATTTCCTCATCTCGCCCGAAGACCTCGCCGCCTGCCGGTTTGACAACGTACGCGCCATCATACTCTCCACCTGACCGATAACTATCCTCTAAATCCATGACAATGAAACACGAAGAATTGCCCGACTACGGGCCACGCGACATAGATGACGAATATTTCCAGGAAATCTACAGAGCCGACCGCGTTCTGGCGCGTGCGGAAAAAGGTGATCTTGAGGCTATGTACGAAATGGGGCTCCGCTTCTATTTCGGCGAAGGACGCCGGGAGAATTACCGACTGGCACTCAAATACTTTCTCAAACCCGCCGAAGAGGGCAACGCCTGCGCACAGTACTATGTAGGCAGTATTTATGAGACGGGCGAAACACAGAATGAGAAGGAATTCAGAGGGGTGAAGCAGAATCCCGAGGAGGCTGCCATCTGGTTTGCTAAAGCCGCAGCACTCGGCAATGAAGATGCCGCAAAGGCTCTCGAAAGGCTGAGAGAAGCCGGACTCGTCAGCAGCGAAAAATAAAATCCCAACAGATACGAATATAAGCCAATCAGCTATGAGACATACTTATACCCGCATTTGCGGCATACTCTTCATAATAGTGTTCACGGCACTGATAGCCGATGTCTGCACCTCCGACAATCAGGTCAGAGCCTACGGACCGGTGATAGAGCTTCAAGAGCGGCAAAAACTGCCGGTTGTCATCGACGGCGACACCACATTTGTCACCCTCGCACCGGGCGACAGTGTGCGCGTTCTCGGATTTGACCGCAGGACCTCTCATCAGGACATACTTGTGGAGACCGCCGACGGAAACCGGGGCAAGCTCGATGCCTCGCAGCTGCCCATACGGCAACTGATTATCGAAGGCAAACACAAAGGTGACACTGTCGTCAGACTTGTGCCCGAGTATAGCGGCACGACCGTTCATAAATATCTCGCCACGACCTCCAAAGGCGAGGAGCTGAAACTACGTGCCGACGAGATGGTACCTCTTGTGGAGAAATGGACCGACCTGAACCTTGACAACATAGCCTCCACATCGGTCGCCACCCGGAAAGGTCTGGAGAAGATGAGCGGCAAGACACTCGCAGATATAGAGCAGAAATACGGCATGGCGTACAACATACTCACCGGCAGGGACAGTACGATGAAAGCGGGCTTCCGCATCTATGCCTACGGCTCCGACGGGCGCCCTTACAGACCCGCCATAACCTTTGACAGCGAAGGCAAAGCCACGGAATTCGCCTATCAGCCCGTCACGGGGAAAGCCAACAACCGCTGGGCACTCGCCTACGCGCCTCTTGCCGGAGTGATAACCGACATGCCACTGACACGCGTCCTCACCCGCAGCAGCTCATACACGATGCCGAGCGACACCGGGAAGCCGGTGCCATGGTATCTGTATGTCGCCGTCGTGGCAGTGCTCGCAGGCGGTCTCGCATGGTACTGCCTCACACCGTCGCTGGCGGTGCTTCTGATCGGCTGGCTGATAGCTTATCCGCCGGTGTTCAGACTGCTGAGCAACAAGACTCTGAAAGTCATCATATATGTGGCAGCCGCCGCAGGTTTCTATTGCTGGGCGATTGCGCTTATGGCGTGGGGCATGTACTGGTTCATGGTATTGCCGATTCTCCCCGTCAGCTATTACTGTGTGCGCTGGGCTACAGAATATCTCTCGGACTGCCAGCCCCATGAACGCTGCCCGCGCTGCAAACATATCCACACCATCAGGTTTGACCATGACGAGGTCACCGGCACCAAGTACATGAAGGGGAAGGATATCAAGCGCGACAAGCTTCTGAGCGAACAAGACGAGAAATACCAGTCGTGGCTCGAGGTCACGACCCGATATACCGACGGCACCCGCGTGACGCGCCGCGAGAATGTCCGCGACCACAAGAGGCGTCACCGTCTGTACAGCTATATCGACTATGAGGTCACCTATCTGGTCACCTTCTATCTCGACTATTACATCTGCTCCTGTTGCGGCTATGAAGAGACCGACACGCACCTCACGCGTAAGGAAGTCGACCGTCAGGAAGTAGGTATGCACACCGACATTGAATCACACGATGTATATTAACCCTATATCCTGACACCATGGCGATATTCTCACGACAACGCAATGACATGGCGCCCACCATGCGCCCGGCATCAAAAGCAATCATTTACCGCAGCGAGATTGACTTCATGTCACGCTGCATCCTCGACTACCCTGACATCGAGACCGGCGGGGAGCTGTTCGGGTTCTGGACTCCCGAGGGAGTTCCGGTGGTGCTTTATGCCGTAGGTCCCGGTCCCGGCGCGCGGCATCACGCAACCTCCTTCCTCCAGGATCCCGAGTATGTCGACCGCTACGAGGCTGAGATGTGCCTCGCCACGCGCCTGCAGCATATCGGGCAGTGGCACTCCCACCATCAGCTCGACCTTGCTCGACCCAGCGGGGGTGATGTCGCGTCGATGCTTCGCGGTGTCGGCAAGCCGGGATTTCCGCGCATGCTGCTCTGCATAGGCAACTGCACCCCGACGGAGACTACCGTCAACGCCTTCAACTTCTGCGAGGTACGGCCCGAGCATTATGTGCATGCCGCCTGGGACATCGTGGATATGGAAAGCCCTTTCCGTCCTGTAATAGACCGGATGTACAAGGGACGGTTCTACGAGCCTAAAGCCGGGAAAGCATCCCACGGAGCGATGCTTACTGTCGACGGAAAGCCCGTGGCGACTGACGACCGTCCGCGTCAGCACTGGCTTGTGGAATGTGTGGAGCATGTGGAGCAGATGAAAGGATTCGTGGCTGACTGCCGCGAGTTTTTCCGCGACCCAAGCCCCGTCACCGAAATCACCGACGACGGCGAGCCGATCATCTCCATGCACGGCGAGAGACTCGAGATTATGCTCCCCTTCGGCTTCCCTGACAAATCCCCCGTCTATACCGTGGTCCACGGCATGACGATGCGCGAGGATGACATGCACAACATCGAAGCGATGAACGCATGGCACCGACTGGCGGCACATCCGCTGCCCGAGCGATTTTATAGATGGATACACATCACTGACCCAGATAAATCAAACACTCAATATTATGGACACTGAAAGACTGAATCTTGAAAAAGCCGTTATCGCCCATTACATGCCTAACTCCAACGCCTATGAGTTCGGCACCGAAAACGGAGTCACCTACCTGCGCATCGTGGCGCAGACCAACAACCGGCAGATGTATGTGATGCGCATAGAAACCCCGGGCTATCCCTACACCAAGCCCAATGCCTACGTGGAGTGCATGTTGCGCGACCATAACGGAAATCTCATGAACGAGGCAAGCGCATCCAACCACACGCTTTCGCCACACCGCAACGGATGGACACAGATATGTCATTATCACCCGAGCGCTTGGAAACCCAACATGTCGCTCTGGATGGTGTACGTGAGGTGTGTGCTGTGGCTCAACATCTACGAGCAGAGCCTCAAAAACGGCCGCACAATCGACTCATACCTACGTCACATGTCGGAAAACTATTCAAGGGAAGAATATCTCAATCATTAACATATAATAAACCACAGATATCATGGCACAACCACTTAGCCTCGACCAATTGTCGAATGAAATGCGTGAACGACAGTCCAACCCCACTGCTAACAAATCGGCGGCAGCCGGTCAGACCGTCTGGGACCCCGAGCAGGGAATGTTTGTCCACATAAATCCGGGCGAACAGCTCAAGGAGGGACAGGCACCCCTGAACACCCTCGCGAAAGAGCCATATTTCACATGAGCATAACCCCACAGCGCATGAGCATATATTATATCGACGGCGAGGAGATGAAAAGCTTCATCGCCTCAGGGCAGCGGCAAGCCGCCGGCATAGCTTACGAATGGGAGGGTGAAGGTGTGACGCATCTGCGCTTCGCACCCCTCAGACATGCCTTCGGACGATGCCGCACGGTCAGTTTCGCCCTTGACGGAGCCGGACATGACGAAAGCGCCGACATCAAGGTTGACATCTCCTCCGGCGGCACTGCCACTGTAGAGGGTGCAGCCGCCGAAATCATCCCCCCGAAGGAAAGCATGTACAAGCGTGCCAAGGGACTTCTGGAAGTTGACGCCCTGTCGGGCAAGCGTGTGCTTATCATCGGACTCGGCAGCGGCGGGGCACCCATAGCCGTGGAACTCGCCAAAGCGGGCGTGGGACATTTTGTCCTTGCCGACTTCGACCGCGTGGAGCTTCACAACCTCCCGCGCCACATCTGCACGGTCAACGACTTGGGGCGCCTCAAGACCGACGCCGTAGCCGACGCCATTCTCGGCAAGAACCCTTACTGCGATGTAAAGCGGCTGCCCGTCAATGTCAACGAACATCTCGACATGCTCGACAGGGAGATTGCCGATGCCGATATCGTTATGGTGTGCACCGACAACAACACCTCGCGTTACAACATCTCACAGCTGCTGGTCAAAAACAGCACCGTAGGAATCTTCGGGCGTACGGTGACACGCGCCGAAGGGGGCGACGTGTTCATTTACCGCCCCGGACACGCCTGCTATTTCTGCCTGCTCGGCACCGACTGGTTTGACCCGCAGCAGGAGGAAATCTCCAACTTCGAGTCAGCCAAGCGCTCCGGTCAGATTCCCGCCTATGTGTCGGAAGCTGACGCGGAGGCATTCGTACAGGTGGGTCTGAGTTCCGACATAGAGCCTATCACCAACATGATGGTGAAGCTGGCGCTGACAGAGTTGTCACGCGGCACCGAAGCGGGCATAGCGTCGCTCGAAGAGGAGTTGTGTCAGAACTACTTCATGTGGGCAAACCGTCGCGAGAGGCAGTATGTGCAGTGGGGGTCGTTCGCCAATCCCCGCCGTCTGCCGACAATCATGAAGTGGTACGGTGTGGATGTGCCCCGCAACCCCGGCTGCGGTCTTTGCGGCAGTTCAATTCTTACCACCGACACCGCCGAGACCGATTTGCTCAATGAACGCATGGGCGACCTCGCCAACCTCAACCTCCCCGACATAGATATAAATTCAGCCCTTAAATAATGGATTTCTCTAACTTCTCCCAACCCACACTGCAAGCAATAGAGGCTGCGGCGTCATTCTGCAAACAGCGCGCCGCGTCACACGTAGACCTGCCGGGAATACTCGCCGGCATGTGCCGTGTCGACAGCCAGCTGGTGCGCGATGTGCTGGAAAGCAACGGGTACGACCTGAACGCCTCCATGCAGCAGGTGGCGCAGGCGATGACCGCCAGCGACGGCACCTCGCGTGACGGACGCGTCTACTTCGCTCCGGATGTCGAGCAGGTATTCGCCAAGGTCGCCGGGATGCCCTCCGTAGGCATCGACACGCTGCTCAACGCCATGATAGCGCACTCGCCACAGTTTGCCTCGCTCCTTGTCCCGGACCCGAATCGGCGAGCCGAGCCATCCGCCGCCCCATGCACCACGCGCGATACGGAACAGGACGACAGGAGCACCGGTCCCACCGTAAGGCAGTACTGCACCAACATGCTTGCGCTCGCCGCGCAGGGGAAGATACACCATGCCATCGGCAGAGACGAGGAGGTGGAGCGCACATTGCTTATCCTGGCTCGTCAGACCAAGAACAATCCGGTGCTGGTGGGAGAAGCGGGTACCGGCAAGACTGCCATCGCCGAAGAGCTTGCCATGCGTCTTTACGAAGGCACCGTGCCCGCAGTGCTCGCGCAGCTCAAGCTCTACAGTCTCGACTTCACCTCCGTGAAGTCGCTTCCCGATGCCGTGGATATAATGAAACGCATTCTCTCAGAGGCGACGGCTGATAACAGTCTGGTACTGTTCATCGATGAAATCCACATGCTCATCACCAACAACAGCAGCTCCGACAACGATATAGCCAATCTGCTGAAACCGGCAATGGCACGCGGGCAGATAAAGATTTTCGGCGCCACGACCATCGATGAATACAAGCGCATCGAGGCAGACCCGGCATTCGAGCGACGTTTCCAGCGTGTCACCGTCGATGAGCCTGACATGGAATCGGCGATTGAAATCCTCAAAGGCGCCAAAAGCCGTTACGAGCGATACCACGGAGTCGAAATCCCGGAAGAGGTGTGCAAGGCAGCCGTGGAACTTTCGGCACGTTACATCACCAACCGCAAGCTGCCCGACAAGGCGTTTGACCTCCTCGACGAGGCGGCAGCCAACATCCGCATCGACGGCGAGAGCCGCCCCATGACCACCGGCGACATACGCCGTGTAATAACCGACTGGACCGGTATTCCGGTGGCGGAGATGGACGCTGACGAGACCGAGCGCATGAAGCATATCGAGGAGGAGCTGCATGCCTCAGTCGTCGGACAGGACAAGGCTGTAAAGGCAGTCGCCGACGCCATCCGGCGCTCCCGCCTCGGATTCTCCGATTCCGGGCGTCCCATCGGGTCGTTCCTGTTTCTGGGGACTACCGGCACCGGCAAGACCGAGCTTTGCAAGGCTGTGGCGAAGTTCCTTTTCCATGACGCGGATATGATGGTGCGCATCGACATGAGCGAATACCAGCAGGAGCACTCCGTGCAGCGGCTCTTCGGCGCCCCTCCCGGCTATGTAGGTTACGAACAGGGCGGACAGCTGACGGAGGCTGTGCGCCGCAAACCCTTCTCGGTAGTGCTTTTTGACGAGATTGAGAAAGCACATCCCAAAGTGTTCGAGACCCTCCTGCAGGTGCTTGATGACGGGCGCATGACCGACGGGCAAGGCAAAGTAATCAACTTCAAGAACACCCTGATTGTCATGACTTCCAACATGGGTCAGCAATATATCCTGCAAAACCTGTGCGGGCGCACCGGTATCACTGATGAGGATGTGGCACGCTGCACCGACGAGGTCATGCGCCAGATGAAGACACGTGTGGCACCCGAATTCGTGAACCGCATAGACAACATTATCATGTTCATGCCGCTCGACCTCGACGCCATCCGCAAGATTGCTGAAATAAACCTCAACAAGGAGATCAGAAAGATGGCTGACAAAGGGGTGAAAGTGGAAATCGGACCGTATGTCACCGATTTCATAGCCATGAGGGGCTATCAGCCCGAGTATGGCGGACGCCCCGTCAAGAGAGCCATCATCGACAATATAATCAATCCTTTAACCAACGCACTTATCGACGGGCAAGTCAGCAGAGAAATGCCTGTGCTTGTAAGCGTCGATCTGGATAAAATAGTATTCTCAAATGCCCCAGCTACCATTCGGATTTGACCCGGATTCCGGAACTTTCGCCAACGTCAAGCTCCCGCCTCCGCGAGTCAACAACCGTTACACCACCGCAAATACATTCACTCCAACGGCTGATACATCGTATCAACCCGGGACAACACGCCTCAACTGGTGGCAACGCTTCGACCGATTCATATCCAACATCGGCAACTGGTTTGCTGAAAACTACGATGAAGTCGTCGACAGGCTGAGCGCGTGGCTGTATATCCTCATCTTCGTCGGCGCGGTCATCGCCGTTATCGCTACATGGGTAAACTCCGGCTTCCTGACTGCCATAGTCGCAGGCGTTATAGCCTTTATTGCAATAGGTCTCCTCTACTACATCGCCGAGATAGTCCTTCCGATAGTAACCGGCATAACCATGTTTGCCGGACGATTCATCTTCTGGAATGCATTCACGTTCCTGCTGTTCTTATGCGCTGTCTTCGGCGGGTGGGCACACTCTGTGCTGAGACCCGCAGCTGAAGCTGCTCCGGTCGAAGAGGTCGCCGAGAAGCCGAATACCTACACTTGCACGGCGCGGACGCTAAATGTCCGCAGCGAGCCTGACACAGGCAGCAGTGTCATGGGCGTTTTGCACAAAGGCGATGAAATAAAGGTAATCGAGAGCAACGGTGACTTTTCGCGTATCGAATACAGTGGAAGCACGGGGTACGTAGCAACACGATACATCACGCCGGTTGCCGTAGCCCCGGCAGACGCATTGACAACCAATTAATACATCAATTTTCACAAGATATGGGAGACACGAACAAAAGAGGCAAAAACCGCTCCAACACATATACTGACCCGTCGGGACAGAATTATTCCGACCCCGTCGAGCTTAGCGCCGCCGTACTTTCAAACTATGTCGAGATGGAGGAGGAGATTCTTAGTCCCGATTCCGACCTGAAACGCTTTCTCCGGTACAGCGATCTTGACGATACAGTTGATATGATGGAGGCATATATAGCTGACGGCTGCCCGTTTGAAGAAGACGGCTCAGGCGCCATAAACCGCATCAAGGCTTTCATGGCAGCTTACTATCTTGCCGTGATGCTTGACCCCGATCTCAACTATCCCGTTTGGACCAACGACGGCTGGGACTTCGTAGAAAGTGTCGACGAGCTTCTCGCCCGTCTCAGTGCCGGCAAGCATGATGACCCCATGCCGCTGGACATGATTAATCAGATTGTGCTCACTTGCCCGGCTTTGGCTGTATGGCTCTCCAATGTCAATCCTCAGCTTGCCGATAAAATCAAGGCACTTCATGATAACCGCTCCGACGAGCTGGATTCGGAATATTATAATTCCGACTCGGCATACCGCATAGCCTACGAGTTGAACCCTGACGCCGACTTGTTTTTCAATACTGATAAAAACTCCCCGGAGCGGTGCTACACCGTGACACAACTCGGCGAATTCCTGAACCGGAGGCTCAACCTTATGGCACTGGACAAGATCGACCGCGATGCTTTCCTCGGTGAGTTCTGCCGAATAGAGGACTTCCCGGTAGGTGACTTCTGCCGCGCCCGTGGCGGGAAATATATGGACTGTCTGCTCAAAGGGATGGTCTGCATGGACCCCGAATTGGAATATAACAAGGATAGGGTACTTCCTTACGACTATGTCATCGGCGCCTATAAGACAACGGCATTTTTCCTCGGTCAGGCACCGACATATCCCATCGGCGACAAACTCCTCACCGATGCCGCGCAGCTGAAGAATTATCCTCAGGAAAAAATCAGAGTGCTGATGAGCTCAAAGTCGGGCAACTCTTCCGCATCAAGAATATTGGAGAGCCTTGCCAACAAGCACGCCGGACAGGGGAAGACCGACCTGAGCAACCTCCCCACCGGTGCCGGGAAGCCGATGCCGTGGCTCTACGCATGGCTGAGCGTGATGTACCAGGAAAATCCCGGGCTTAATGTGGAGATACTGGGCACTTACGAGCGCGAGCTGGCAAAATACACCGAGTTTGTCGGGTCACTCCTGCCCAAAGACTACTATTACATCCGCTACAACCGCGCCATGGAAAAGATGAAGACGGCGGCAAATAAGTTGCGGAAAAGCTCGGCAGCACTCAAGGCAAGCATGATAACCGGTCTGCTTGTCGGCGGAATCCCGACAGCAATAGTCCTGATTCTCTCCTGGTTCTTCGACTATCCGGCGGGCAACCCGATTAACGGACATTTTTCCACAGCTGCGCTGATATGCAGTGTGGCATGTGTCATAAGCCTCTGTTTCGGCAGCTTTGGCGGAGTGAAGATGGTTATCCCCGGAATCATTGCAGGGGTAGTCTGCGCAGGTCTTGCCTGGGCAGGATTCAAGTGGATGCCGTCGATATTCTATTTCCTTGTCGGGCTGGCATTATTGGCAAGTTTCGCAGCGGCATTCATGGCAATGAAGAAGAGTATCAGGCTTACCCGTGTGAAAACCGGCTCCAACCATGTCGACCCTTATGACCAGGACAATCACCGCACAGAGGCACTCTACTTCGCTTATCGCAGCGAGGAGCAGGATATTGACTGTGCCAACACAAGATTTGCAGAACGACAGAGAGATTTCAACCGCACATCAATCAACGACATCAGGGATATCACCTGCCTGTGGGCTCCCGTCGCCTGGATGGTCGCCGTAATATGGTTTTTCGTCACTCCGGGTATCAGCGGCACTCATGCATGGATTGACAGCGGCGAGTCAGCCGGAGTGTCAAAAGTCGTGCCCGGTCAATGGGCTTTGGGACGCTGGGAGGCGAAGTATGTCGCAGGAAGCACCCGCATCGTATGCAACATAGACTCTGTCGCCAACGGCAAAAATATCTTCGGCACCATGGAAATCGCCGGTCAGGCGCTAGTGAAAGCGAAAGGCGTCATACGCAGTGATAACGACACCATACCAGCCTCCCTGATTTTCTACCCCGCCGAAAACCACTCCGCCGGTAAACAGGAGATTGACGCGGACTACAGCAAATCTGACAAAGAGATGACCGGTTACTATTACGACCGAAAAGGCATAATGCATCAGATTAAATTTTTATCCACCCCACTAAACTCCCCTGAACCATGAAGAAAAAAGTCAAGGAACTTGTCAGCGAACTGACCCACGACGGTACCAAAAGCATCGAAGAACGCATAGATGATGTGTTCGCAATACGCGAGCTGCACATGTCAGACGATGCCGCGAAGCAGATGGATGACGATGTGATTTACTTCACATCGCTCATAACCATGGCTCTTGAAGAAAACGGGCCTCATCTTTACGACGCCCACCTGCTCCAGCTATACACTCTTCTTGCCGAGATATATGTGGAACAAAGTGACTTCCGGCAGCTGAAACAGGTCGCAGAGGGAGTACTGGAGCTAATACGGTATGAGGTGACCGCCTGGGAGGCGATGGAGGAGACAATGCCCCGCATCATCGACGCGGTCGGGGAATCAGTCTACAACCACAATCTCTATGAACTTCTGTTGCATTATTTCCGTGCCGCTAACCGCGAGGGGAAGCTGACGGCGGAGATGAAAGGTCACCTGCGTAAATTGCTCAAGCTCAAAATCCTTCTGGAGGATGATTTCTGGATGAATCATCTGTTTGACAAAGAGCTGCAGAAAGCCATCGAGGGTCTTTTCTCCTCCGATGAGCTGCTGAAAATCATCATGCGCCCCGAAATCGGTCATCTCCGTAAAGACCCCGTCGAATACACACTTGAATGGGAGGAAATATATTATGACATGGAGGAGGAACTTGAACGGCGTTTCGCCAACGCTCCGCACCACATGGGCTTCTGTTTCCGTTATTGGAGTGCGGAGAAGGAACTTCTCAAGGAGAAATATGACATCGAGTGGCGCTCTCCGTCGCAGATGAACCCGGGAGTAATGTTTGACTGAAACGACACTGCAATGACAACCTCTGACAAATTCCACACTTCGCCTGCCGAGGAAGAGAAGCGTCACGACGGGACAGAGGAGAACGCCTGCCGCCTGAGCGACTATTACTGGGAGTGCATCGACCCGGAAAATCCGTCTGCCGACCCTGAGCTTGCCGCCCTCCTGTTCAAGTGGACATCGGCTGCCGCCCGCTATCATCCCGATGAATACACTTACCGGCTCGGCACACTGTACACATGCGGCGTCGGCTGCACGAAGGACACCGACAAAGCGGTTGACCTTTTCGTGGAGGCATACGGCAACGGCGACTGGCGCGGCGCGCAAGCCGTGGCGGCGATGCTCGTCGACTTCCTTGACAGCAATCCCGATTTACCTGCCGGTGAACGTGACAGAGTCGAGGCAGAAATCGAGCGGTGGGGACTATGGGCGGAAGAGATGCGCCGGCAAGACGCGCTCTGAACCTTAAAATTATAAATGAACCGATGGAAAAAATAAAAATATTTTTGGTATGTCTCCTTCTGAGCGTTGCTTTCACAGCCGGAGCGGAAGGTGACGGAATCAAGACCATGTTCCACCAAGGGCACCCGGTCAGCGACTTCGTGATAAGCTATGATGAGAAATACGTTCTTACCCGTTCCGAAGGTGAAGTGTGCGTATGGGATCTCAACAACCGTATGCTGCTGGCGACATTGCCAATCCATACGTTAGAGATTTATGCCCACCCTACCGACTCGAGGCTCTTTTTTGCCGATACCCGGTTAGGGTCGGCAGATGACATCACCGATCCCACCGTCAATGTCTTCGAGCTGATCGATTGGACAACCGGCAAAAAGATAGGCAAAATGTCAGCCGGTTATATGCCGAAACTTTATGCCGGCTCTGATTACACCTTCGCAACAAACAACGATCGGCTGCTGTTGTTTACCGCTCTTGACGAGAACGCCAAACCCGTCGGCACCATCGGCGGTCAAAGCCCCGGCATACGTAGCGCCCGCAGCAACAGCAACGACTCGCTGCTGGTCACCTCGGGGAGGCGTCCCTCTTTGTGGGACCTCCGCCATGCCAATCTTATCGGGAGTATTCCTTCGTCAGGCAAGGTCACTGAAACCTATTTCATACCGGGAACCGACGAGGTGATAATCACCGGGGATAATCGGATAGAACTCGGCGAAGGCAATAACATGCCCGTCCCGGGTGATAAAATTCATGCGTTGGAAATCTACGGTGACAATATCGTGGCTCTTGGTTACGAACACCTTTTTAAATCTGTTGCCGGAAAGCCCTTCTACAAGATGCCGGAATTCAGAAAGACTGCCAACGGACGTTTGTTCACCGTTCTGTCACGCCCGTACGGTAACGGGAAATTCCTCATCGGCGGCAGTGATGTGGGCACACATGTCAAATTTGAGGGCATTTCGGTGGCTGAGGGGTCTTTTGATTCTGACACGCCCCTGCGTAATGCCGAAAACAAGTACCATAAAATCACTGACATAAAGATTGCACCCGGAGATGACTACGCCGTAGTCACATCTATTTTCACTGATGTCGCCCTGCTTGACCTCAAGACACTGAAATACACCTCGGCGCTGACCGCCGATTACGATGACCTGGAGATTGTCACCGCCTGCGAGATTCTGCCTGACGGCACTGTCGTTGCCGGAACATCGCTGGGGAAACTTATCTTCTGGAAAAAGGGGCAGACCATATCCCACCGCAGCAGCCGCGACCATCACGCCGAGATAAAGTCCATCACCCTGTCATCAGACTCCACGCGTATGTTTACCGCTGACATGAACGGACAGATTACCGTCTGGGACACAAAGACGCAGGAGCCGATTGTCTTCGTCTACCAGACTACAGGCGACTCGGGCAGCGAATATATCTTCCTGACGCCGGACCACTACTACAAGGCAACGCCGGGCATCAACCGTCACATCAACTTTGTCAAGGACGGGCAGCCCTATGCTTTCGAGCAGTTCGACCTGCGCAACAACCGCCCCGACATCATCCTGAGCCGCCTTGGAGGCGACCCTGCAGAGGTAGAACTGCTCCACAAGGCTTGGAAAAAGCGTCTGCGCCGCGCCGGCATCAGCGAGGAAAGCCTGTCAGCCGACTACCATGTGCCGACAGCCGACCTCAACCGGAAGGGTATTCCCCTCATCACCTCCGAGGGGATTCTGCCTCTGGATGTGGACATCGCTGACACGCAGTACAATCTCAGCGATGTCACTGTCACCGTCAACGGTGTGCCTGTGCTCAGTCCCGACAAACGCCGTGTGTCAGGAAAAGCCTTCAAGCTTAAGGAAAACATCGCCTTGGCGTCAGGTAACAACGAAATCACCGTATGGTGTACCAATGTCAAGGGAGCAAGCTCGTTGCGCGAGACTTTCAACGTCACATACACCCCGCAGCATCCTGTCAAGCATGACCTTTACATAGTTGCCGCGGGAGTGTCAGGCTATGCCGACAGCCGCTATAACCTCGGCTTTGCCGCCAAGGATGCCGGTGACTTCGTAGAGGCTCTGAAAAAGCGCGCCGGGCAGAATTTCGGCGATGTCAAGACCCTCGTTCTCACCGATGCACAGGTGACAGCCGCAAGCATGGACCGTATCCGCTCCTTCCTTGCCACATCGAAACCCGATGATGTCGCACTGGTGTTCTTTGCCGGACACGGCGTACTCGACAGTGAGCTGGATTACTATCTCGCCGCCTATGACATGGACTTTGCCAATCCGAAAAATGGCGGTATCGCCTACGATGACTTTATGGGAGTATTTGACGGTGTGCCGGCGCTGAACCGCGCATGCTTCATCGACGCCTGCCATTCCGGCGAACTCGACAAGGAGGACTATCTTGCTGTCAACACCGTGGAGATGCCTGCCGGAGAGGAACTGGTATTCCGCTCGGCAGGACAGAATGTTTCGGCAAGGGAGGATATCGAGCGCGTCAACACCATTCTCTCCGACATGTTCCGTGACACCCGCTGGGGTGTCGGTGCCACCGTGCTGTCCAGTGCCGGAGGCGGGGAACTTGCCGTGGAGAGTTCCGAATGGAACAACGGATTGTTCACCTACTGTCTGCTGAAAGGAATCCAGGGCGATACAGCCGACTCCGACCACAACGGCAGCATATCGCTGAGCGAATGGATTGACTATACGCGCCGACAGGTGAGCGACTTGTCGGAAGGACGCCAGTCACCCACGCTCCGATCACAAAACTATCATTATGACCTCGAAATAAAATAACCAATGAAAACACTCATATATCCCCTTATACTTTTGTGTGTCAGTATCGCTTCGGCATCAGCTCAGGTCGGCAATTACGAAGCACGGATGGAGGACATGCTTGTCTGCTACGACAATGCCAATAATGCGGCGGGGCGTCGCGTTGCCCTTGACTCCATGTTTACCATCGATAAAAAATACCTTGGAGAGGCTTTCAAAAAAATGTGGGCGGAATTGGATGAAAAAACAGCGACCGGTGCCGATTGCCGCCGTGTAGGAATAGCCATGGCAGCCGGTCGCGAGAAGAAGGCTCACAAGTGGTGTTTCAGAAAGGGTGCCGAGCTGGGCGACCCATATTGCGCCAACCGGGTGCTGATTGAGCAACTTGAGGAGCTAAACTATCCGGAGGCGGCACTATACCTGTACCCAAAACTCAAATCATACACTTTGCCGCTGCTGCACAACCTGGCGCTGGCTTTGTATGTCCTCGACACGCCGGAGTCGCGCAAGCTCGCCAAGCCGCTTGCCGAAAAGTTTTTCAAGCTCTATAATAACCCGGACACCAAGTTTGATGTCTACGACTACCGGGAGTATATAGACTACTTTGACACCGATATTCTCAAAGCGGCAGGAAAGTGTTGGCAAGTCTCACATTCAAAGCTACTTGTCGGTCCCAGCAAATATCTCCGCGACCGCCTCGAACAGGACAAGTAACTCCGGATAGATTCGAGGCGGTAAGACTCACTGTGGTCATTTGATACTGTTAACCGGTGGGTGTTGCAAACGCCAAGATGTAGACATGCCTTTGGCGGCTGCACCGGGGTACAGCCCTACCATTGAGTAAACTCCAGATAACTTTTGTTGCTTCTGACTTTATGTCTATTTGTATCTCTGATGACATTTCGGGCGAGCTTCCACTCGCCCCTACAGCTACGCGCTGATTATCAGAGACATGTCCAATGTCAGCCGATGTAGGGGCTGCTGGAAGGCACCCCGCACTATGTCAGCAAAGATATATAGGTTTATGGTTGAGGAGCGTGACCGGTGGGTTTTCCGATAGGAAAAATCCTTGTGTAGCCGTCGGTATCGCTACGCTCAACCGACGGAAAGCGGATTAAAGCACTGATGTTTCCGTAAGGAATCATCACGGAGCGAGACTGATGATTCCCCGTCGGGAAAGTCGTTAGTGCCTTCTTGTGGTCATTTGATGGGCAGCACGGTCATCTTATCCGTTACCAACGTGCGGTTTCCTGCCGTGCGGTCCATGTACCAGACGCTCAGGGTGATATCGAAAGGTTCGATGGCTTTCCCGTCGATGCTGTAGAGACTGCGGTCAAAAATGAGAGTGCCGTCAGTGCAGTTCAGTTTCTTGTTGATTGTCTCGCCGTTATAGTCATAACTAGCGAAGAAAAAGTGCGCGTCATCCACCGGAAGCGAGGTCTTAACAGCAATAGAGTCGAGCAGATAGTGCTGCTCACCTAACACGATGCCCAGCTCCATTGTATTGATGATTTCCCCCTGACGGGTAGAAAGTTGCTTTGACTGGATAAAATATGAGTTCATGTCTGCCGACTTGGTGCCGGAATATTTCTCGGCAACAACCAGCGACTGCTTTTTGGTTGTAGTATTAAGCACCTTCATTGCCTGGCGCGGTGCCGACCATTTGATAGGCGCATCTCCGGCGAAAACGTCGCCGACTTTATATGTCTTGCCGCCGATAACGATGTCAGGCGTTGTCAGATAGAGGATCTTGAAATTATCTGCCGAGAGGGCGAGAGCCGATGCTGCGATTACGGCAAGTGCGGTGATGATATTTTTCATATTCTGTGCTTCTGAGGATTGTTAAACAATCGGTTAATATATTTGACGGATATGTGGAAATAACGCTTAATCGCATCGTAGTTATCTTTGATGAAATATATCGCGGTCAGCCAAAGAGTCGGATAGTAAAGATCGTAAATCACTCCGGTACAGAGATACATGACGACATTGAGCGCCAGGATAACCGCACCGAAACTCAATCCGGAAACAATCACGTTCCACACCTTCGACTCGCCGAGATTCCCCGGCAACAGTTTCACCGGATCATATATGAGCATCAACGTGAGAAGTACATAAATCACAAAGAATATCCCCATCCACCACCAGTTAATGAGATGGTGATTTTGCTCCAGCGCTATCACGGCGTTGATCAGAATCACCGGTCCCGCCACAGTGCCGGTATAGGTGTCGTGGTCATCGCCTCCTGAATAATCGCCGATGACGACGGTCTTGCCTGACACCAGTTCGGCAAGTTCTTCCCGCGAGTACACATCCAGCAGGTCCGCGCCAAGGTTATAATAAGTTTTTTCACCTTCGGCGTCATATCCCGCCTCTATGCGGTAAGGCAACCGCAAGGCAAGAGTGCCCGAAGCAAGTCGTCCCCGGTCGGCAGGGAAATATCCGGCAAGCCTCACATCCTGATTGTTGCGCAGGTTGTAAGTGGCGAGAGCCATATCCTGAATATCGCCGTGGTCGTAGCGGTATTTCACGAAGTTGCCTTCATCAAACGAAGTGTTGTACTCAGAAGATGCAAGCCTGTCAGGCTCAATCGTATTCTCGGCATCATCATCAGTGTTAGCCGACACAAGAATGCGCGGCATACTGTTGATAACCGAAAACAACAGGGAATCCGCCTCTCCGGCATCAGCCTTGAAGAACTGCACATCCACAATAACGCTCTTGTAATCGGCACCCTCTATCAGTTTAAGGAACTGTGCAAGACGTCCGCGGCTGACGACAGGGCGTTCACCCGCAGGGATTCCGAAATCATCGAGAGCCGTCACCATCTCACGGTCATACCCGATATTGACCGGTAAAAATTCCCTTGCCACTTCGTCAGGAACAACCGTACCATTTCCCACGAAATTGTCAACATATATTTGGCGGACGACATCAAGCTGCTTCATGAGTGTGCCCGTGCCGTTTTTATCGGTGGACAGTGTGTTGCCCATAAGTGTCAGCAACACCAGAAGCAGCGCGTTGATACATATAGCAACAGCCCTGCCGATGACAGACCGATATTTTTTGGCAAACCGTTTCATTTCACAAAGTTAGCAAAATTATCCGTTTCCCCAAAGAATCTCATCTCTCCGCACCCAATAATCCAAAGCAGTACACCCATTTAGGCAAAGTTTATCATTTTGAATACAGAACGAGGGCAGTGTCTTAACCCTATGCCGATGTAGGGTTAAGACACTGCCCTCGTTTTTCAATGAGAGGTGGAGATCAGTCGTTGAAAAGGGAGGCGGGATATTCGCCGTTTTTGTGAAGCTCGGCAAACTTCGCCACGACACCGGGGCGGTCTTCGGCGTATGTCACGCCAAACCAGCGGGAATCAGTGTCGAGAACCTTTATCGTGGCTTCGCCGGACTTTATGAGCGCATCGGCAACATCCGGAATCACCTGCTCAGCTTTCGGAGTATTAAGGTCACGGTCAAGGAATTTCTTAAACTCCCGTGCGGCATAATCAAAATAGTCGGGTGTGAATCCCCACATATTCATCGATACCGGCACACCGGCATCAAGCGAGTGATTTACGCCGTCGGCATCAGTGTAAAATATCTCATGATTGTCGCCATAGCGGATATCCTTACACTCCTCGACAGAGGTAAGAAGACCCTCTTTTGTCTGACACACGCCACGGTTGACACCGCCATTTTCAGTCATTGTGTTTCCGATGCGGAAACCTACCATGCAGTAATCGCCTTTACGGTCGCGAGGACGCATAAGTTCGCGGGCAAGCACCTCAAAAGAGTCGCGCCCATAGAAATCATCGGAATTGATGACTGCAAACGGCTCACGGATTGCCTCCGCACCCATAAGCACGGCATGAGCCGGACCCCACGGTTTAGTGCGCTCAGCGGGGCATACAAAGCCCTCGGGCAATTTGTCAATCGACTGAAAGACAACTTCCACGGGTATGTGACCTTCATATCGTGACAACACTTTGTCGCGGAAATCCTGTTCAAAATCCTTACGTATGACAAACACCACCTTACCGAAACCCGCCCTGATGGCATCGTAGACGGAATAGTCCATGATTGTCTCGCCATTCGGACCGAGGGAGTCAAGCTGTTTCAATCCGCCGTATCTGCTGCCCATACCGGCGGCAAGTATAAATAATGTCGGTTTCATATATTGTATTGTTATTTTATATTTCTTACATGTTTCTCCCAAGCCCATGCGGCGCGCAATGTCTCGTCAAGAGAGCGCTCCGCTTTCCATCCGAGCATATTATTAGCCAGTGACGTGTCGGCCCATACGGCAGGGACATCGCCGGGGCGTCGTCCCACAATCTTGTATGGCAACGTGAGTCCGTTGACCTTTTCAAAGGTTGTGACGAGTTCAAGCACCGACACCGGTTTGCCTGTACCGATATTAAATATCTCGTATCTCTCGTCCATCTTGCCGGAGGTCATGCGGTCGACAGCCGCCACATGTGCCTTTGCCAGGTCGACAACGTCGATATAGTCGCGCAGACAGGTACCGTCGGGGGTATCGTAGTCATTACCGAACACGCTCAGCTCCTTACGTATGCCTGCCGCAGTCTGGGTGATAAACGGCACAAGATTGTTAGGCACTCCACGGGGAAGCTCACCAATAAGTGCCGAAGGATGTGCCCCGACCGGATTGAAATAGCGGAGAGCGATGCCGTTTACACCCTCGTAGGCGCGGCAACAGTCGCGCAGTATGTCTTCAGCAATCTGCTTGGTATTGCCGTAGGGTGATGTGGCGGGTTGACGGGGAGTCTTCTCGGTCACGGGAAGATGCTCCGCCTCACCATATACGGTAGCCGACGACGAGAACAGGATATTCGGTCGCCCGAACTCCTTCATCATCTCCACTATGTTCATAAACGACACGAGATTATTCTGATAATACATCAGAGGCTGCGCCATCGACTCGCCCACTGCCTTGTAGGCGGCAAAATGAATCACACTCTCGAAAGGATATTTCTCAAACACCTTGCGCAACGCCTCTTTGTCGCATGTGTCCACAATCTCAAAAGCCACATCTTTTCCGGTGATTTTCTTCACGCCCTCGACGGCATCTTTTTCCGAGTTGGAAAGATTGTCTATAATCACCACATCGTAGCCGGCGTTGATAAGCTCCACGGCGGTATGAGAGCCGATGTAGCCCGCACCGCCGGAAATAAGGACTGTCTTGTTACTGTTCATTGTGTATTGACTGTTTATTAGTCTGCTGATTCAACTTTATGTGCGCCATCGCTTATCACCACCGGATATACCTTAGGCTCGTGACCGTATTTCTCCTTGAATCGAGTCTTTGCCGTAGCGATAAAATTGTCGAGAAGATTCTCCTTTACAAGATTTATGGTACAGCCTCCAAATCCACCACCCATGATGCGCGAACCGGTCACGCCACACTCGCGGGCGATATCATTGAGAAAGTCAAGCTCCTCACAGCTCACCTCGTAATCGTCGGAAAGTCCTCTGTGAGTCTCATACATTTTCTTGCCTACCGTCTCATAATCACCTGCCACGAGAGCATCACAGACAGCGAGTACGCGGTCTTTCTCCTCGATGACAAATTTTGCGCGGAAATAATCCTCGGCAGTGATGTCGGTGCGGATGGATTTGAGCATCGGCATGGTTGCATCACGCAGAGTTTCAAGCCCAAGGCGCTTAGCCACGCGCTCACACGATGCACGGCGCTTGTTGTAGGGAGAATCGGCAAGTTCATGCTTCACTACCGAGTCAAGCAGCACAAGTTCATAACCTTTCGGCGTAAACGGATAGTATTCAAACTCCATCGACCGGCAGTCGAGACGCATGAGCTTTCCTTTCTGCCCCATCACCGAAGCAAACTGATCCATGATGCCACAGTTCACGCCGCAGTAATTATGTTCGGTCGACTGCCCTATCTTTGCCAGTTCAAACTTATCAATGCTATTATCGTTAAATAGGTCGTTGAGCGCGAAAGCAAAACAGCTTTCAAGTGCGGCTGACGAGCTCAGTCCGGCACCGAGCGGCACATTGCCGGCAAAGACGGCATCAAAACCTTTCACTTCGCCTCCACGCTTAAGAATCTCGCGGCATACTCCGAAAATATAACGTGCCCATGACTGCGAAGGAGCATCCTCCTCGTTCAGTCCAAATTCGACATAATCATTTATGTCGATAGAATAGACACGCACCTTATCAGTGTCGTTAGGCGCGATTTCAGCCATAATCACTTTGTCGATAGCACCGGGAAACACAAAGCCGCCGTTGTAATCGGTGTGTTCGCCTATAAGATTGATGCGTCCGGCAGAAGCATAAAGTGTGCCTTCCCTGCCAAACGATTTCCGGAATTGCTCACGGATAGTTTGTTTCAGATTCATATTATTTAGATTTAGTAACTTTTATCTTAAGCGGATGCTGCATACGACACGCCTCATCCATAAGTATTTCTTTCCAACGGGCGAGATTTTCGACATCACCCTTGCTCCATCCTGAACCCCAACGGTATTCAAGCGTCCGGTCAAGCGGTAAAGTCGAGATTATCGAGCAATGTCCGGTAGCCTGTCCCTGATTTTCCGGGAAGGGCAAAAAAACGGTACGTGCGGAGTTGTCATCAAGAAGCGCGCCTACATATATCTTCCCGTTTTCCTCACAAGGGGAATCGGTTGGGTCTTCGTAGCCGATAACCGCGACGGAGCCCGATTTGTCATATATCCGTCGGGTGACATCATCATCGTGAGTGACGATACCTATACACGCCTCCGATAAATCAGCATTTCCCGAAAACCTGACAACGGTATGATTAAAATGAGAGCCGGCATCAAGGCTTATCAGCCGTTCCTCCCCCGGATATATCAATCTTACCGTGAACCTCAACGGACCGTTGTCCAGAATCTCGTAGCGGTCAAAACAGCAATTATAGACCGGTTGACCGTCATTGCCGAGCAGTGCCGCGGTACCGCCACCCAAGGTAGCGCCTACCGCGTATGCATCCATGCCGTCACCATGATTTATATGATATGATTTGCCCTCGTGCAGATGATCGTGATACCGGCGGTCAATTATAGGGTAACTCACATTCTTAGTCCACACATCATATCCATAGGCTTTCCCACCTTTTGTACAAGTTGCAGGTCCGTACGCCCTGTAAACCGTCAAATCATTCTCCCAGGCAAAATCGTCATCACGCTCCGGGACAAACCGCCCGCAGGCTGCCGCAGGATAGTCGTGACGCAATCCCTTGACAATGGCGTACCGCGCAGTAGAGCCGGGCGACATGTTGACTGCAAATATCAGCTTGCCGTCATAGGTCACCTGCGAGGGTATCTCATTACCAACCGAATCGGTGACAATCCTCTCCTGTCCATATATGTTATCTACGGAAACCATCTCATTCACCCGGTCAAGGTCACTGTCATTGACTATATCAATGAATGCGACCGCATCAGTGACCGTGGAGGCATGAAGCACTACTCCGGGCACTCCGATGACGGAAATGAGGATAAGCGGGCGGAATAAACGCATCAGCTTAGAATAAATCCTTGGTCTGTATCTCATCTTTCCATAAATGATCTTTCGGGAACGGTTTTGAATTCCACGCCTTCTGCGAGGTCAATTCCGCAGGAGCATCAGTCCAGAAAGGATGAGCCGCCGGAAGTCCTAACGGCAGAAATGCCAGCGAGGTCATGTAAAGCGAGCCGTTGTTGGTGTACCAGTCGGCAACATTAGGCTGCCTGCCGACAAAGCCGATAGTCAGGAAGCCTCCCTCATTAAAATTCTCGCGATTGTCAAACATGCGGTGCATCACCGTAGTCAACGCGTTACGAACCTGCCCGTTGGTAAGCCCTTCGGGCAAATTCCCGTACCATGCCATCAATGCAAGGGGCTGCATGGTCGCCATGCGGTAAGGTATCGACCTGCCGAAAACCGGGAATGTCCCCTCGGGAGAAATCATGCGCTCCAACACGATACTGAACTTCTTGGCACGGCGGAGCGCCCTGTCGTAATATTGACCGTAATGTATACGTGTATATCGACCGGAATCTTTCATTGACTGAAGGGTCTCAAGATACATCGGGTGAAACACGTAGCTGCTGTAATAGTCAAACGTAAAGAACGGTCCGTCGGCATACCAGCCGTCGCCCGCATACCATTCCTCCACCTTGCGGATTGCGGAATTGACGCGATACTCGTCGCACTCAGCCCCGGCTTTTGCGAGGAAACTTTCAATCACCGATGAAAACAGGAGCCAGTTGGTATAAGGAGGATCAACCCTGCGCAGTTGTGAAAACTCTTCCACATAACGGCGTTTGGTCACCTCGTCAAGAGGAAGCCACAGCGCATCATAGGCGCGAAGAAACGACTCGGCGACATAGGCGGCATCGACCAATGCCTGTCCGTGACCGCGCCATAAAAGATAATCGGGAGACTCGGGGTCAACGGCATTGGCGTAGCTGCTTAAGGCCCATTCGCGCAACTGCTTGCGCTTCATGCCCTCATCGGTATCGTCATCAGGGAGCGAAAGCCATGGGGCGATACCCGCCATCAGCCTGCCAAATGTCTCCATATATGTAACACCCTTGTCCCTGCCGTCCCAGTTGGGGCTGACCTCAACCTGCATGTTTTTCTTAAGATTGCCCTGCGCCATATTTTTCAATACCGGCTCAGCCATATTGTAAGCCAGACCGACCCAATACGCCCTGTCGTTGTTAGCATCTTTCTCAAGATAGCGCACATATTCACATGCCGCAAGCAGAAACGCCCCGGTACCGAAATTGGAGGTCGAATTGCGGTCGACCACCTGTCCCGGAATAGCTTTTTCACCGATGGGTTGCACATATCCTATCGACCCGTCTTTCTGCAAGGCAATTTTCGAGAGATAATCCCACCCCTTCATGGCGGCATCCCGATATTTGCTGTCATTAAGATAGCCGTTGTTTATACCCCAGAGCAGTCCGTAGGTGAAAAACGCGGTGCCGCTTGTCTCATATCCGGGAGCATGCGCCTCATCAAGCATCGACCTTGACCAGTAGCCCTCAGGCTGCTGACAGGCTACCACAGCATCAGCGAGACGCCTGTATTTGTCTTCAAAAAAGCCTCGATGCTTGTAATCGGCAGGCAAATCCTTAAGAACCTTTGCAAGCCCTGCAAGTACCCAGCCGTCGCCACGCGCCCAGAAATCTTTCTTCCCGTTGGCACTCTTATGCGCGGGATACACATATTTGCCGTCACGGAAATACAGCCCTGTCTCCGTGTCATACATTATGCTGTCACTCTTCTGAATATATTCATACAGTTTGTCAAGATAGGCGGGATTGGCTGTAAGCGTATATAGCTTTGTCATCACAGGCATCACCATATAAAGCCCGTCGGCCCACCACCAATAATCATTGCGCGGAGTCGACATCTCATATTCCATCACCTCACGCGCCCTCTTTATGCGGCGGTCATCGGGCAAGATGCGGTAGAGGTCGGCGTAAGTCTGGAAACATATCTGCCAGTCGCCAAACAATACATGGTCATCGGTCTCGCCGTAAGTATATTTCCATTTGTCACGGTCAGTGCCCTTGGCACCCTTCCACTCATTATGTTCAGCCCATTTCTCTGAATAATCGCGCCATGAATCATTGCCGGTAAGGAAATAAGCCTCCATATTTCCGGTGTGATATGCCGCTTCATCCCAAAAAGCCCATGTCTCGGGGGAGTGGGTCGACTGCCAACGGTTGTTGACCTTTTCAATCATGCCGCGCACAGCCTGCGACTCTTTTGTAGCAGCTACTGCGGGTATAATACAGCTCACCGCTGCAACAATAGCAAATATATGTCTAATGATCGGTATCATAAATTATAGTTTATTTGTTTTGACTATTTAAATTAAAAGGGGTATTCTTGACATAGAGCCGGAAATTGCCGATACTTCCGGGGGCTTCCGACTCCATTCTCGGAAGATACTGTATCGCCGAGACGGTGCGTGTTCCCCCAAGGTCGATTACAAGCGAATGAGGAAATTCCACACCGGAGACGGTGCTCCAGTAAGTCGATTCCTGAAGGTCGAAAATCTTGTCGGCTGAATGGTTGCCGTTACCGGTCTCCTCGCTGTCGGCATAGTCAACCGTCCAAGGTTCGCGCGAAAGCCTCTCGCCATTGTTGTCAATCAGATAAAACTCGGCAATCGAGGCGATGTCGCCGCCATCGATAGCATCAAGAGCTTCTAAGCAGACGTATCTGCCCGTGCGCGGAGTTTCAAGTTTAAGCTCCTGCCAGCCGTTGCCCGGATTAAACTTCCCGGTCAACACCGGCGACTCGCCTGCAAGGTCAAGTGTCTCACCCTCGTTACGGTGTACGAGTCTTTTCTGATGCAACAGTTTGTCAAGCTGCGGCTCTTTTAGTCCTTTAGATTTAGCCTCACGCGGTCCTAAGATATCAAACACCACAATCTCATTCTCTCCCTTGTTAAGCCAGCAACCGGGCATATACAAGGTCTGTTGCGGACCTATCTCCCAGATGCGTCCAAGGGGATGACCGTTGACATATACCAGTCCCTTTCCCCATGACGAGAAATCGAGAAACGTGTCATGTGTATTCTTTACATTGAATGTGCCGCGATACACGCCGCGCGGAAGTCGCCCCGACTCATCGGCGACCGCCTCCGTCACCGCAAGGAAATCAACCGAGGCGTAATATTCGGGAGTATCCTCAATATTAAATACGGTCCAGTCCTTCAGATTGCATACAAACTCACGCCCGTCACGGGTCTCGGTAATGGTAACCTTATCGGTTATGCCTTTGAAATCCTTTATGGCTCGTCCGAAATTTATACGCCCCATCGCCTCCACAAGTATATCGAGTACAGCACCCTTTTTACAGGGAGGAAGCATCAACTCCTTATCGCCGTTTCGCCGGTCGAGTGTACCGATATACCTTCCGTCGACAAAAATCTGGGCAAAATCATGCGGATCGCTGACCGTGAGCATAGTCTCGGTCTTAAGTTCAGGCAATTCGGTGCGGTACAGTATCGAGCCGAATCCCTGGTCATACTCTTCCATTGTGCGGATATCACGGTCGGTTTTACCTTCCGGCAGATTTCCGAACAGAGGGGCATATTCTGTCAATGTAAATTCAGGAACTGTCATTGACTTTATCGTAGCGGGTACGCGCGCCTGTTTCTCACCGTACATATATTTTGCCAGGGTCTTGCGCAATTCCCAATATTTAGGGGTCGTCTGCCCCGATTCGCTGATAGGGGCATCGTAATCATAAGAGGTGACATCGGGAGCGAAACCGGGTGAATTTGCACCTGCCCAGTGCCCCCAGTTGGTACCTCCGTGAGTCATATAGAGGCTGAATGAAATTCCTTTCGACAACATCTCGTCAATTCCCGAAACCATGTCGGCGGCAGGGCGAGTCTCATGATTGGCACCCCACTTGTCAAACCATCCGCTCCAGAATTCCGAGCACATCAGCGGAGCATCGGGGCGCACCTCGCGCAACCGTTCAAACTGCTGGTCGATATTTGCCCCCGTACCGAAATTCACAGTCCAGATAAGATCATCGAGACCATTGTTAAGGAAATTGGATGACCAGTCACACTGAAACAGGGTGACTTTATCGCCGAAATTACGGCGCAGCATGTCACGTATATTGGCGATATATTTCTTATCGATGCCATAGGAGCCATATTCATTTTCTACCTGCACCATGATTATCGGACCGCCGTCGGCGACAGTCAGGTCACCTACCTCTCCGGCGACAGCTTTCTGAAACCTGTCGACCCGCTCAAGGAAATACGGGTCGTTTTCCCGCAGACTTATATCCTTTTTCTTTAGCAGCCACCAAGGCAGCCCACCCATTTCCCACTCGGCACAGACATAGGGTCCGGGACGAAGAATGACGTTCATGCCATTGGACTGACATAATTTTACAAACTCACGCAGATCATTCTGCCCCGTGAAATCAAACTCATCAGGTTTAGGTTCATGTGCGTTCCAGAATACATAGAGGCAAATAGTGTTCATGCCAAGCGCCTTGCACAACTTTATACGGTTATCCCAATAAGGACGCGGTATGCGCGGATAATGAAGTTCAGCCGCTTTCACCACATAGGGCTCGCCATTCAGCATAAATGACTTGTTTCCGGCTTCAAAACGTCCGGCGTCATCGCGTGTAGTCCCCGCGGCATAGCAATTCATGGTGTTGCAGCATAGAAGAGTGCTGCAGAGCAAAGTCAGAAGTGTCTTGTTCATGTCGGTTTTGTATATATGACTCTCTAAAGTTACTGCTATTTTTTATAACTTTCAATATAAGGCATATCATTTTCATCAAACGATATAGGCAACCATATATGGCGTGAATCGGCGAGATTATCAGGATTCCAGATATCAGCCATAAATATGCAGCCGTCATTCAGCTGCAATACAAATGTACCCTGTCCGCCAAATGTAGTTTCCGCGCCGTCGCCGCGGCAAGGAGAAGGGTGCTGCTTCCACTCCCCCATTATCGAATCGGCGCTCATCAGCCTTGCCTCATTAGGCTGCCAGCCTGTACATCCCGATGTTATCATCCAGTATTTACCACCATGCCTGAATATCGCCGGAGCCTCATTGTGTCCTCCCGGGAATATTCTGATATACCTACCGTTGTGTCTTTCATAGGTACTGTCAAGCTCGGCTATATGCAGTGTAAGATTGTCTTCAGAAGAATATATGTGATACCCCTTTCCGCTCTCGGGGTCAATGTAGACAGTCATGTCTCTTGACATCTGACCGCCCGCGATATCACGCTTTACAAACATTCCGCGCCTTACGGCATCATACCATTCAGGTGTCCACCACTCGAGATTCTCCGGATATGTCGCCGAGAGGTCATCAGCCGACATGTTCAACGGGGCAATTCCGGCATTTACCCTGCCGGAATATTTCAGTTCAAACGGGCCAAGAGGCGATGCCGAAGTCGCAACCCCCGCGTAAGCCGCCCCGTAACCACGTCCTTTCAGCTCATTGTGAAACCAGAGCACATACCGCCCAGTAGCGGGACAATACACTACCTTCGGACGCTCGATGATACATCCTTTCTGAACCGGGGAACTATCATCATCAGTCACTTTCAGCACTATTCCCCGATATTTCCAATCACGTAGATTTGCCGATGAATAACAAGCAACACCCTGCTGGAAAGATCCCGGAGTGCCGTCGCCGCGAAACTCGCCATACCAATAATATAACGAATCGGACACAAGTATATTCCCTCCGTGAGCGTTGATATGGTTGCCGTCGGTATCAGGCAACAGTTCTCCCATTATCACCGGCGGTACCTCATCTGCCAACACGCCGAAAGGCAACAATATCAAATATATAATGACGAGCGACATCATCCGGCGGTGGATACCCCCGGAAACGCGATTATAAAACGTATTCTTCATGCTAATTAACCTTAATCTACCTGACCCTGCTTAACCGGGCTTCCTCCAATGGAAGCCCGGGCAGCGGCAAAACCTTTAATAATCTTTTTTACCTTGACAAAAATACCTGACTTGGTCAATATAAGAGATTGTCTAAACAATCTCTAAAAATCCGAACTATTTATTCTATTTATTATTACGGAATAGCAACAGTGTCCTTCCAGGGGATAGTAGGCACGCCACGGTCATCCCATTCTATCGGCAGCCATACATATCTTGAATCCTGTAAATCAGTTTTCTTCCAGCGGTCGAAAAGAGCGAGATAACAGTCACTCTTTCCCTGTACTTTCTGCACGTAGGTGCTTTGTGCATAGAATGTCTTATCGGCATCATTTCCCCGACACGGGTCGCCGATTACCTTCCATTCGCCCATGATACTGTCGGCAACGGCTATCTGCGCGGAATTCGGGTCCCAACCCGAGCAGCCCGAGGTCAACACATAATATTTGCCGTCGCGCTTGAACACTGCGGGAGCCTCACGACTCTCGCCGATAAAATTTCTTGTAAACTTTCCGGTAGGACGAAGATAATCATCGGAAAGCTCGTTGATATACATAGTGGCATTGTTTTCCGAGGAAGCAAACTGATAAGCCTTGCCGTCATCGTCGACAAACACTGTCTGGTCACGGCTCATGGCATCGTTAGGACGAAAACTTCCCAGATAGGTGAACGGTCCGGTGGGGGAATCAGCCACAGCAACCCCGGCAGCCGCCTTGGAATAATCGGCACTTTCAACATGTGCCCACATCACGAATTTTCCGGTAGACGCATTGTACACAACCTTCGGGCGCTCAAGCACCTTGGAGGCATGCAGGTCGTGGGAAGGGTCATCGTGAGCCTTAAGCACCAAACCTTCAAACTTCCAGTTGCGTAAATCGTCAGATGAATAGCAGCTAACTCCGGTCACGTCGGTACGGTAACACTCCCAGGTAGCCCACTCCGGCAATACGGTCTCTCCTACCTTATATTCGCCATAAAGATAATATTTTCCGTCATGGAAAAGCATTCCGGCGCCATGAGCGTTTATCGGTTCGCCCGCTATGTCAAGCCATTTCTCACCTTGTACCAGTGGTTGATAATCATTTTCAGCTTGATTGCCACGTGCATAGGATAACAGCACTGTCGCCACACAGATGATAGAAGTGATAATTTTACCGTTCATGATCATTTAATTATTTTCTGCGCACGATTACCGCTCACTACAATGTAAAGATTGCCCGTAGCAGGCACATTGTCCAATGTGTCGGCGACACGCACCCCCTGCAGATTATAGATGCCTGACACGGCAACATCGCCTGAATAAGTCACATCGGTTATGCCCGCAGATGTGCCGGCAATCTCAAAATAATTGCTCCTTGCACCGAAACCGGGCTTGTCGGAGTAGACATGGCTCCATGCAACATTATTGTCAGTGCCGAAATATTTGCCTGAGCCGAGATTCTTTATTATCAGATAACCCTCTGCCGACTCAACCTTAAACAGAAAATTATTATCGGCAAGACGGTCGGTCTTGTCGGTCACATAGAGATTCCAGCTGTCACGGTAGAGGTATTTTCCGTCTGCCGTAAGTATATTCATGCCTTTTGTCTTAGCCACACCCGGTGCTTCCGCAAACGTGAAGAGCTGGTTATAACCCGCTGCATCGTCATCTGTGATTATCACACATTCCTTCTCTTCAAACCATCCCGATGAAAGCGTACAGCCTGAGAGAAGATGACGGAAGCGGAAAGTGCCGCCATCGGCACACGGATTGATCATCGACTTATAAAAGTCGTCCATTGATTTCTGCAAGGCGTCAAGAGCAGAGTCAATGACATCATCGTCAGAAGAGCCGAGATGTGTCTCAGCATCGGAAACAGCCTCCGACAAAGCGGCTATCGCCTCTGCCGTATAACTGCCGTTGTCACGATTTTCATCAAGCATCTTGCGCGCCTTGGATATACGGTAGCGCAACGCCGCATCATCGCTTTCGGGGACATACACCCTCACATAATCAACAAGATATTGAGCGGGAAACTCCGTCTTGTCAAGCGAGCCTCCGTTGTCGCCGCCAAGAGCGAGATTAAGCCATACGCCAAATTTATTCTCGGGGTCACGGTAAGGATTATATCCGTCGACATTATACCATGACTGACCGGGATTGGGATTTACCGTGAGGTCGAGGTCGGTCTCGTTAATCAGGCGGTCGTCAAGATAGATACGCAGACTGTTGTGATCCCACTCTGTGCGCCAGATGTGGAAATTATCGGCGAAATCGCCCTCGAATTCATTCATTTTAGGTGCTTTACTCGACCATTTCGCCTGCCAGCGGTTGTTGGAACCCCATGCGAGGTTGGCATGGATGGCATTGCCGTAATACTCCATGATGTCAAGCTCGCCGTTGTAAGGCCACTCATATTTGTCGCCACATCCCCAGATTGCAGGCCAATAACCGGTGCCGACAGGAATCTTGGCGCGTACCTCATAGACACCGTAATGGTAGCGATAAGGATTTTTCAGGATTATTGACGACGAGGAATATTCACCATACTGGTTTTTCTTGTTCCAGTCGCTTGAATAGCGCTTATAATCCGGATTTTTCACTTTTTCTTTACGCGCCTCTATTACGAGCATCCCGTCGGAGATTGTCGCATTGTCGGTCGTATAGACCTGGTCTTCATGATTACGGCGCATACCGGTCTCAAATTCCCATTTATCGGGGTCGGGAGTGACTCCTGTGTCAAATTCATCGGCAAACTCCAACCTGTAGCCGGGATATTTGTCAGCCACATTTTCCTGTGCTGACAATGCAGCCGACATGCCGGCAAAGATAAGGACAGTTACTATATGTTTCATGATTATGATCGAGTTATGCACCCCGGGGCCGTAACCGGAAATTAATGTTGCGGTCCCCGGGGTAAATATTATCAGCGGATTACTTTCTGTGAACCGTTAGTAGTGCGGACAATGAAGAAGCCCTTGCTGTCGCCGAGATTCTCCACCGAGTCAGCCACACGGACACCTCTGAGGTCATACACACCGAGAGTCTTTGCTTCGGCATCAATAGCGATTGATGATATGGAAGCTGACTTGTTAGCTACATATTCGGCGTAGTCGGCGGGAGTCATGATGGCGATATCGTCGATATCCATCCAGAAGCCCTCGGAATGATTGCCATCCCACTTTTTATTATTGTGAGTGATGCGCAGACGCACGTTACCTGAATCGGGAGCCTTGAACTCTTTCTCGTAAGGACACCAGTAGTCAGCCTCGGCAAGGGCATCGTCCTTGTCATCAATAATATTGTCGGCGCCAAACTCTTCCTTGTTAGCATCCAACGGCATAAGCTCGATACGGAAATAGGGGTCGTCCCATTCAACGGTTGTACCTTTTGAGAGGGCAATGATCGCACCGAGAGTGTAAGTTTCGCCGGGAGTAAGACCTGATACGATCTGCTCGATGCCGCCTGCCTGCCATCCGTTATCGTCGAAACGGTAAAGGTGAAGACACTGCTTGTTGTTGCCACCTTCAAATACATATTCATCATCGACTTCCGGCTCCACAAGCATTGCGAGTACACACCAGTCGTCAAGGCCGTTGATAGTCCAGTCGGGAAGCGCCTTGAGATTGTGTTTTGTATCGTCCCAGTCCCACGGTGTGTTCTGCTCTACTCCTTCGGTTTTCTCGAAATCGCCGTTAGCTACGAAATTAGTCTGTGCGCACATTGAAATTGCGCTTGCAGCAACTGCTGCGGTTAGTAAAAATCTTTTCATGATAAAAAAAGAATTTGTGATTATGGTTAGTTATTTTTGCCCGGCGGCACGAAGGTGTGCCGCCGGAATTTGTTTACTCTTGTGCGGCAGTGCCGTTCATGATTTCCCAGTAGGGGTTCTGATAGATGGGAGATGTCTCGACGCTTACACCGTCGGCAGATGAAATCAGGAAGTGATCCACGGCGATAGGCGAAAGATAATGAGCCATGTGCCAGGTCATGCCGGAATTGTAATACTGGTTCTCGCTGGTGATGCGCCAGAGCGACAGGTATTCTGCATTTCCGTTAAGACCGCCTTCAATGTCGGAAGGCGACGACACGTTATTGTCAGATTGCTTCGGCTGGTCGTATTTCAACCTGTTCTTAGGATAAGACGAGAGCATCGGACCAAATATCTTGGCTCCGTGAAGGAAGTATTTGCCACCCTTCAACTGGTCAAGTGCGCGCCAGCGGTAGAGGTCGTCAAGACGGAAACCCTCGCTCATCAATTCACAGCGGCGCTCACGGCGGATATTGTACAGCACCTTTGATGTGATGCGCTTTCCTCCCGAATAGAGGGCGAGGTCATGGGTGTAATATTCCTCCTTGTCAAGGTCGGTGGCGGCTATCGTCTTCTGGATGTCAGTGTCGACACCGGCTCTTGTCCTGATGGCTTCCCAGTATTTCCAGGCATCCGCGTCAAGACGGTCACCGTAACGCTCCCACGCGGCTTCCATGTAGATAAGGTATGCCTCGGCGGCACGGAACACTACCGACGCAGTCTCATCGGTGCTTGTAGAGGTGTACTTGGTCTCCTTGGTCATGCACTTGCCTTTCTTGTATCCGGTAGTGGTGGCGTACTTGAATGAACCGCCCCTGACATCAGGCACATCAAATTTTGAGCCGAGACCCATGCGGTCGGTCGCATCGGAGTAAGGATATTCTCCGGGTGCCTTCATGAACAACCGCCATCTCCAGTCTCTGTTTTTCTTTGTATCGGTCACGAAATCATCGCCTGCATAGCCCGAATTGGGGTCATAAATCGGCAGTCCGTTATCCATAAGGAAGGCGTTGGCAAACTCCTGGGTGTAGCCTCGCGGCTGACCGGCGCGCATATACTGGTTAAGCGAATGTGCGCCTGCTTTCTCCCTGTCGGCGGCACGGTACATCAGCACCTCGTCGTAGCCCGACACATCGACTGAAGCAAACATGTCGTAATACGGATTGGCACCTACTGCGGTGGTGACACCTATCTCCTGCTTGTTATTGGCAGTCAGGACAGGATGGTTGTCGGCGACTTCCTTGGCGGCTGCAAGCGCCTGGTCAAGGAAATATGTCACCTCGGCAGCATTGTCATAGCTGAAATCGGAGTTATAATCTTTTTTCGCACCTGCCCAGCCCGATGCGGCATCGGGGACAAAGGGAGTGCCGGCGAAATATTTTTCCCAGGTAGCCTCATAGAGAGCCACTCTCGCTTTCAGGAGAAGTGCGGCATCACGGGTGATACGCGCTCTTCCGCCTATACCGTCACCGTTGCTGAGCAGACGGGCGGCAGAGTCAAGGTCCTCGATGATAAAACGCGCAACAATATTACGCGGGCTGCGCTTCGACGCGGCAATGAGTGTCTCCCTGTCGTCGGAAAGGCTCTCGGTGATGATAGGGAAGTCACCGAGCTTACGCAGGCGGAAGAAATATTCCTGTGCGCGGAGGAAATAACCCTCGCCGAAATAATGCTTTGCGGCGACATCACTTCCACCGATTTCCTCAGCCTCTATTTTCGGGCGCACGGTACGGATAAACCAGTTGAGGTCGTTGATACGGTCAAAATTCCATAGACCGCCGCTCTGACCTACCTTGTAATCCTGCCCCTCGTAATAGATGCTGCTTATCGCGCCCTCGTTGTCGGTAGCCCCGTCATCATGGATAAACGAAGTATAGTCGGAGTGAGAGGGAAACTGACCGCCTACACCGTTGGCATCCCATGCCGAGTAGTTGCAGTAATAGTTGAGGGTATAATATCCGAGCTGTTCGGCAGTGGTGAAATACATCTCGGGCGATACGCTTGACGGCGGCGTTACATCAAGATAGTCATCACAGGAAGTGAATGTCATCGCGGTGGCGACCGTCAATAATATATGTTTGAAAAATTTCATTGCTTGATGTTTATAAGATTATAATGTGACTGAAAGTCCGAAGGCGAATGTACGTGACAGAGGATATGAACCGCCCGCTTTCATTTTTGACACCTCAAGGCTCTCGGGGTCGATTACCTTGGTCATCTTGGTCCAGGTGTGGAGGTTTTCAGCGGTGAAGAATATCCTGAGATTCTGGATATAAATCTTTTTCATGAGACCTGCGGGGAAGGTATAGCCGATCTGAAGGTTCTTCAATCGCAGATATGAACCGTCCTGAAGATAACGGGTCTGTGTCTCGCGGTTTTTGTTGGTGAAATAGAGCGGACGGGCATAATATGCGTCGTAATTTTCACCAAGGAGGCTTGTGTCGTCACGCCAGTAATCGAGATGCTCGTCAAAGAACAGTGATTCCCAACGTCCGCCTACGGTAGCACCCCAGAAAGCGGCACCTTTCTCTCCGGCACCCTGACCTCCGTAAGCGTTGAAATAGTAGTCGCGCTTGCCGACGCCCTGGAAGAATGCCGATACATCTATACCTTTCCACTGGGCATAAAGATTGAATCCTATCCTGTAGCGGGGCGATGAATTACCGATGACCTTGAGGTCGCCTTGCTCGTAAACGGTGCTCTGCTTGTGAATCTTGCCGTCACCGTCACTGTCGACATACATGATGTCGCCTGCCTGCCACAGACCGCCGCTAAGCTCGCTTTGGTCGACATTGGCAAGATGGGCATCCATCTCTTCCTGAGTGCGGGCGATGCCCTTTGTCTCCAAGCCCCATATCTCACCGGTGTACCTGCCTGCGATATATTTGTTCAGGTTACCTTCGCGGTTAGGATAATCGGTGATTTTCGTACGGTCGTCGGAAAGGTTGAAACGCACGTCGTAGTTGAAATCGCCTATCACCTGACGCCATCCCAGGGTAAGCTCCCATCCTGATGTACGCATCGACAACAGATTCTGGGCAGGGGGAGTAGTACCGAGTGTGGCGGGGAGTGACACGCCCGGGCCTACCATGTCTTTATTGTCGCGCCAGAAATAGTCAAACGATGCCGTCAGGCGGTTGTTGAGCGCAGCCACGTCGATACCGAGGTTGGTATTGCGGATTTTCTCCCATGTAAGCGATGTAGAGATAAGTCCGGGGAACCAGGCGATATTGGACTGTTCGCCATCCACAAGCCACGGGCTTCCTGATGACTTAAGTCCCATCACGCGGTAAGTCGGATACCAGTTGTTAGTGTTCTGATTGGCGAGCTGACCGTAGGAGCCGCGAATCTTAAGCATGTCGACATACTCTCTTGCAGGCTCGAAGAAATTTTCCTGGGCGATATTCCATCCTGCCGATACCGAGGGCGACCACACCCAGCGGCTTCCGCGGCGGAAACGCGATGTGCCGTCGTAACGGAGGTTGACCTCAAGCAGATAACGGTTCATGTAATCGTAATTTATACGACCGAAAAAGCCGACTGTACGCCAGGTCTGGTATCGACCGCCGAGAGAATAATCGGTCTTGCTGTTGGTAAGGTCAAGCACCGGCAACAGCGATGTGGTGACATCGTTACGGCTGCCGTCGACAAAGCGGTCCTTGAAATTTTCAATCTGTGTACCGAGGAGGAACGTGAAATTGTGCTTCTCGTTCAACGACAGGAAGTAGTTGGTGAAAATATTTGCATTAAGATATGTAGACCTGTAGGCATACTCGCTCACGTATGATGTGGTACGTGAATAGTAAGTGGGGACATGCACCTTGTCGGGGTCTACCGCATCGTGGGCATACACGGGGAAGCCGTCTTCATGAGTCCAGTTGCTGTTTATACGCGAATTGAACTCTCCCACTATGTTCCAGTTGGTTATCGGGGTGATTGTCACCTGGAACTGATTGGTGAACACATCGTTCTGCTCCTTGTGACGGCCACCGTTTTCAAGAGCCTCAATATAGTTGAAGTCGGAAGCGAGATAACCGTTGGGGTCATACTTCGGCGCAATCGAGATGGCACGGCGCATTAGGTTGTCATAAAATCCGCCGCTCATGGTAGTGGCGCGGTCATAATCGGTACGGTTCCAGCGACTTGTAAAACCGATTTTCAACCATTTGTAGGGCTGTGCATTTATTTTTCCCATCAAAGAGAATCTCTGGAAATCATCTTCACCGTAGCGCATGAAACCGCCCATATCCATCCAGTTACCGGAGATGTAATAGTCAATCTTTTCATTCCCTCCGTTCATGGTAAGGTTATGTTCCTGGGAAAATGCTGTCTTACGGTAGTATTCATCCATCCAGTCGGTATTGGCATATACGCCCATAAGCTCGCTGTCGCCCCAGATAGAATGACCGTCTTCCCAGTGATAACTGTCGGCAACGACATCGCTTTCGCCGGTATAGTACTGACGCACTTTCTCTACATACTCGTCGTCGAAAGTGAAAGAGCCGGGAGAAGTGTAACGCTGCACATCGTTAAGGTAATTAACAAGGTGCCAGGAATCCATCTGATTGGCGATTTTCAAAGGTTGGCTGAAACGGAAACTGTTGTCGTAACGTATCTGGGTCTTTCCCTTGGAGCCTGACTTTGTGGTAACGAGAATCACACCGAAAGGCGCGCGTGAACCGTAAATTGAAGATGAGGCGGCATCCTTCAGCACCGATATATTTTCGATATCCTGAGGATTAAGGGAATTAAGGTCGCCCTCCATACCGTCGATAAGGATAAGCGGGCTTCCGCTTGAACCTTCGCCGATAGTGGCTGTACCACGTATATTAATACCCTTGCTGGCGTTAAGCTCACCGCCTGAACTTGAGTTGGAAATATTAAGACCGGGGATTATACCCTGAAGTGCCGTAACGGCATCAGACACCGGGCGTTCGGCGATATCCTTGCCCGAGGCGGTACCCACCGCACCGGTAAGATTAACCTTCTTCTGTGTGGCGAAACCTACCACAACCACTTCGTCAAGACTGATATTACTGTCTTCAAGCCTGATATCCATCGGCGTGGATGTAGCTTTTACCTCCTGCGTGGTACATCCTACATAAGAGATTACCAAGGTCGATCCTGCAGGCACGGTAAATGAAAATCTTCCGTCAATATCGGTAGATGTGCCGGTACTGGTTCCTTTTACAAGAATTGTGGCTCCGATCACAGGCTCTCCGTCTGATCCGGTCACTTCTCCTGTGGCGGTGATGGTATTAGCCTGGACAGGCGCCGGGGCAACCGCCCCTGCCGGCTCTGCAAACGCCGTCCCTGTCATGGTCAATCCCCCGAGTACGAGTAGCAGCCTTGCCGCCCAACGTATTTTCCACGATTGTTTAGGGTTCATTGTGTGATTTATTTGTTTTTGGTTTATTAATGTGTCAATGGCATTCTTTTGCGACGGTAATCAACATCGCCGGTTGTGTCCTTAACTACACGATGCAAAAATAGATTGTTGTCGCTGTATGCAAGAGTAATTTTTCAGTCAAAAAAGGAGGGATAAATCGTATTTATCGAATAAATCTGTCGCCTGTACCGTCAAAATTTCGCAAATACGAAAAACACCCCTCTTATATACGAAAATACGGTCATCGAAAATAGCGAAAAACACCCCGTTTCTATAAGTATTTACTAATTTTGCCTTCATTAATAGAAATGACATTCATTTTTCAGAATGTCACCAAACTCAACCAAATCGAATAATATGCCATACCGGATGACACAGAAACGAATTCTTTCCATTTTAATATTCGTATTCCTATTGACGGGAGGAGCTTCGGCGATTCCGCAGCCAAGCACAGCCCACATCAAGGTACTGACCATGAATGAGGGACTGCCCGACAATTCCGTGAATGACCTTGCTGAAGATAAGTATGGATTCATCTGGATTGCGACATGGAACGGACTGGCGCGTTACGACGGCAAATATGTGACCACCTACCGTCATCATGAAAATATGGAAGGGAGCCTTTCCAATAATATGGTGAGGAGCATAAAACCGGATGACAGCGGACTCTGGGTAGGTAGCGACGCCGGACTGGATTTCTTCCGTTATCTTGACTGCTCTTTTCATCCGGCATATTATGTCACCGACGGAGATGATTCAGAAAATCTGCTTAACAAACGTGTAAGCCGCATATTAAAGCACGGAGAAGATATTTTTGTGATTAACGGCAACGGGGAGTTGCTGCGACTTGACTATACGGATTCCGAAAACGGCGATTTCCGACCGGTATTCCGGACATTGCCGAAACCTGCAAACCGCAATTATGCCGATGTGTCAGGTTTCTGTGACGACCGGCTTCTCGTACTCTCCAACGACGGAATCATCATTCTTTCGGGCAACGGCGAACAAGAGTTGTATCACAACGCCTTGACATATAATTATGACCCCAACCTGAACCTGTTTTTTGACAGCAGGCAGATGACAGTTACAATAGGCGGAGGCATCGGCTCCGAGACACAGGAATTTTTTATCGACAGAAACGGCAAAATGTCAGTCAGCCAACATTCAGAGCCATACTCCAACCTCATGAGCATGACACAAGACGGCAACAATATTTATTATGGCACCGACGGCAACGGCTTGTTTATAAACGACGGTGAGAAAATAATTCAGTTCTTACCCGATAACTCATCGCTCCCGTGTGACGCCATATACAAGGTGTTCACCGACAGCAATCATAACGTATGGATAGGCAGCTACCGACACGGAGTCTTCATGCTGTCACATAACCTCAACTCTTACAGCATCATGGATAAACATTCCGGGATGCTTTGCTACGACATCGTGACTGCGGTGATTCCCGACGGCGACACAATGTATCTCGGACTTGACGGAGGCGGCCTCGAAATATTGGATACCAAGACAGGAAAATACCGGCAATTCAACAAGAAAAACTCTCAGCTTCCCGCCGACAACGTGGTTTCGATTGTAAAAGAGGGCAATACATTATGGGCGGCTGTATACGGCACAGGATTGGTGGAATGTGACCCATCTACCGGCAGATTCCAGACTTACAAGGCAGACAAACAATTTGAGCCGGGCAACAAACTATGGGTGATTGCCGACGGTGGCGACAACAATCTGTGGGTCGGAGGCAACTCCCTGAGCGTATTCAACAAACACACCCATGAATTCACGGTCATCGAGGGCACTGAAAAATCCGATGTACTATCCATGGCTATCGATGACAACAATGTCATCGTATCGACCCGCTGGAGCGGCATATTGCAGGTTGACCGCCGTAACCTTGCCTTGGCGGAACGTCACGGCAACAGTCCGACAAAGGGAGGCATCCGTCTTCCCGGCAGGCGCATACCGTTTGTATTCGTGGATTCCCGTCATAATTTATGGGCCGACATAGACAACACCATGCTATGTAAAATTGACCTTGAGAAAAAAGCCGTTATCAAGACTTACCGTCACCGTTCGGGAGAAACCGGTGTGCAAGTCTTGTCAATGGCAGAAGACCCCAATGGCAATCTGCTCATAGGCACCAACCGGGGACTCCTCCGGTATGTCAGGGAAAAAGATGTGATTATGCCGCTGAATGATGAAAGCATGCCCCGGATGTTCACGTTCAATGCCTCAGCGAAAGATGCCACGACAGCCTATTTCGGTACAACGTCGGGACTTCTGTGCTACCCCTTCGAGCAACACCGGGGAAATAAGAAAATATACTCCCCCATTTTTACCGGACTTGAAGTATTCAGCAACGGCGGTACCTCAATTCCTCTATTCAGTAAGGGGGACAGCATTATCGAACTTGACAATTCCCAAAACTACTTCAAAGTCAACTTTACCGTACCGGAAATGTCAAATCCCGAACAGATGAAGTTTGAGTGCAAGCTTGAAGGATTTGACGACGGATGGCGCGATGTGACGGAAACGCGTTCCGCCACCTACACCTATGTACCTACCGGAACCTATCACCTCCAGATACGTCATACGATGCCCGACGGCAGCTGGAGTGAAATATGCACCCTGGACATAAAGGTATCTCCCCCGTGGTATGCCTCAACCATATTCATATTTATATGGATATTGCTTAGCATTGTCATTGTCGCGCTGATATGGCTCTTCTGGCGTAAATATGACAAAAACCGCGAAAAAACCGCACTTGCCGAACTTGAAAGAGACTCGGCAAACAGGCTGAATGAGGCAAAACTCGATTTTTACGCCAACATAACCCATGAACTCCGCACACCGTGCTTCCTCATCTCGGCACAGATTGAAGAGATGTATGACTCAGGACGGCAATCAATCCCTGTCAACAATCTTGGCGGAATCTACCGTAACTCGGCGAAGCTGAATAAACTGATAAGCCATATCATAGATTTCCGGAAAACCGACACCGGGCATCTCGCCCTCAATGCGCGACATATCGACCTGACAGCATTGCTAGGCGAACTGTCGGAAGACTACGTGCAGCTATGCCGTCAGAAATCACTGACATTCAACTTCATACATAGGGGGGGAACGCCCGTTATTGCCGAAGTTGACCCCGACAAGGTAGAGCTGATTGTAACCAATCTCATATCCAATGCATATAAATACACTCCCAAAGGAGGATATGTCAACCTGGAGCTTAACGATACCGATGAAATGGTCGAAATACGTGTGGTCGACAACGGTATCGGCATCATGGAAAAACTGCATACCACCATTTTTGAACCGTTTACCCGGACAGAGCGCGGTCAGAAAGTGAGCAGCGGCGACGGCATAGGGCTTGCGTTTGTAAAAGAGCTTGTAGAGCTGCATCAAGGCACAATTACAGTCGACAGCAAGATTAACGAAGGATCATGTTTCACGGTAAGCTTTCCGAAACACCGGCAATATCTTCCGGAAGTCAGTGTCGCAAGTGTCGTACCGGAAACATCTGCCCACAAAACCGAACTGTTCAAGAACGAGAGTCCGGAAACGGCGGAGTCCGCCCGCATTTCCGACCCTACAGCCACCCGATCCATTCTTCTGATTGATGACAATCCTGATGTACTGTCGGTATTGGCAAAAGCTTTTGAAAACAAATACAAGGTGACCGAAATGAGCGATGCCCGTGCTGCAGTCGAGCTGGCACGTAAAGGAGGGTTTGATGTCGTGATTACCGACCTTATGATGCCTGATTACGACGGGCATCAGGTACTGAAAGACCTTAAAGGCGACAAGCGCACACGCGACATAAAAATCGTGATATTCTCGGCATTGACATCCGAGAGCGACATGCTCAAGGCATTAGACGAGGGTGCCGATGCCTATATGACCAAACCTATTCCTCTCAAGGTGTTGGTAAGGCAGGTTGAGCGCCTGTTTGAACAAGATAATACCGAATCGTCCATTTCCGGTTCATCGGCAGGCAATTATAATAGGGAAGAACAAAAATTCCTGCTCGAATGTCGAAAAATCATCAATGAGTGCATGACCGATGAGGATTTTGGAATCGGGATGCTTGCCCAGCGTCTGTCAATGAGTCATTCGGCACTTTATAAAAAGATTAAAAGCATGACAGGAATGTCTATAATCGATTTTATAAACGAATACCGCATCTACAAGGCGGTACAGCTCTTCAAAGACGGGAACACCAACGTACAGGCTGTCGCTGAAATGTGTGGATTTCATGATGTAAAGACTTTCCGCGAAACATTCAAGCGCAAAATGCAGATGCCTCCGAAGCAATACATGATAAAACTTCAGGAAAAATAAGATTATGTGCCTCCTTATTTGTTATAGATTTTAAAATAAGAAAAGAGGGTGCATCAGAATTTTGATACACCCTCCTGCACAATCTTTTTTATCTTTACCTATGGAAACTATTTGCGTAGGATTACTTTTTCAGTTTTTGAACCTTTCTTACAGATGAATATGCCGTTGACTGGATTTTCAACTTTAACGCCGGTAAGCGTGTAGTATTCAGCCTCGCAATCATCATTTGACAGCACTGACTCAATTCCTACGGTGCCTTTCTTTGTTATTGAAATCGTATTATCTTTTACATCTACGGTGACGGTGTAAGCTCCTGCCTCCTCAATAGCCCACTGGAGGTCACCTTCCTGATTCAAAGCGATTTTACCGCTATTGTCGGCATCGCGGAAATACCAGTATTCAGGATTCCAGCTGCAGGCTCCTTTGAGAGCAGTGGCTATTTTAAACGTGCCCTTCACCAGGTCAATACCCGATGCTGTAAGCACACAGGGATTCTCTTTCTCCTGATAAAGCGGAGTGCCGTTCATCACGTCCCATCCGCCGGGAGTAGCGTCACCGACAAGAAACAAAGAGCAGAGTGTCACAGGTGATTCCTGATATGCCGACTTTTCTATCGTGGCGAGGAGAGATTCCGTGTCGACGGTTATGTAATAATTGGCGTCTTCCGCTACCTGGATTTTACCGTAGCCGGTGTCGTCAGTACCTTTTGCAAGAGTGATTTTACCATCGTTCAAAGTGGCATCGGAAGCGGCACCATATTCCTCGTTGCCCCACTCCGGGACTGTCATAAACTTGAAATCCTGTCCACCCTTGAGAAAAACCGTACCGGTGAAAAGCGTGTTGTCATCGGGGAGCGACAACAAAGCGGTAGCCTTGTCGGTATCCCAACCATAAGGGAGAGCCTCACCAATGAGCCATAGCCTGTCGGCATTAGCGGCGTTGCCACACACTGCGGCGAGCGCGCATAACATTGCGAATTGTTTAAACTGTTGCATGATTTTAATGAAAAATGAGAATTATAACTGTTTGATTGAAATTGCGTAACCTCCTCCGGGAGCAGCCTTCAACTTAAGGCGTGTCTTGGCATCGACTTTCTTCTGTGTGATGGTGTAAGCCTGGGGATTGGTTGAATAATGAGCATCAGCCGCATCAGCATAGATTGTTGCCTCATATTTCTTGCCCGGTTCGAGGAAGTCGAGGGCAAGAGTCGACTCATAGCCGTCTTCATTGGCGGTACAGCCTACATACCAGTCATTGCCGCCCTTCTCCTTGCGCGCAGCCACGATATAGCGACCCGGCTCAGCCGCGAGATAACGGCTTTCGTCCCAATCTACGGGCACATCTTTTATAAACCGGAAAGCATCCATGAAACGATCGTACACCTCCGGCACATCTGCCGCCATCTGAAGCGGACTGTACATTGTCACATAAAGGGCGAGCTGGCGGGCAAGAGTACTGTTGACATGCCCCTCGCTGTTAGGATTCACCTTCTTCATATCCATCTCGAAAATACCGGGGGTATAATCCATCGGTCCACCCTGAAGGCGAGTAAACGGCAACACGGTCGTATGAGAGGGTTTGTTGCCGGCAAACGACTCGTATTCGGTGCCTCTCGCACTCTCGTTACCAATCAGGTTGGGATATGTGCGGCACAGACCTGTCGGGCGAACAGCCTCGTGGGCATTGACCATGATGTGATGTTTCGCCGCCTCAGTCACGGCATATAGATAATGGTTGTTGAGCCACTGTCCGTAATGATGTTCGCCACGGGGAATCATATTGCCGACATAACCGCTCTTCACGGCATTGTAGCCATACTTGTCCATCAGCCTGTAAGCCTCGTCCATGTGACGTTCGTAATTTCTTACCGAACCGGAGGTCTCGTGGTGCATCATCAGCCTGACACCCTTTGAATGGGCATACTCGTTTAGCATCGCTATATCAAAGTCGGGATAAGGGGTCACGAAGTCAAACACATAATCCTTAGAGTGTCCGAACCAGTCTTCCCAGCCGACATTCCATCCCTCGACAAGTACCTGGTCAAAACCATGTTGCGCGGCAAAGTCTATATATCGCTTCACATTGTCGTTATTGGCGGGATGCTGTCCGTGAGGTTTTGTCTTGGAGTAATCCAGCTGATTCAGCTTGACAGATGGAAGATCATAGGTATATGACCATTGCTTTCCACCGCCTATCATCTCCCACCATACTCCGACATACTTCACCGGCTTAATCCATGACGTGTCATCATAAGCACACGGGTCGTTTAGATTCAGTATGAGATTTGACGAAAGCATGTCGCGGGCATCGTCACTGACCATCACCGTGCGCCAAGGCGAATGACAGGGTGACTGCAGGTGACCTTTGTTGCCCTGTGCATCGGGAGTGAGCCATGACGTGAACACCATGTTCTTGTCGTCAAGTTCAAGGTGCATACATGAGTAATCGACCAGTGCCGCCTCATGGATATTGATATACAGTCCGTCATCGGTCTTCATCTGCAGTGATGTCTGGACACCTGTCGGTGAAAACTGTGTCTGGGACGCATTGCTGCTGATTGCGCCCGCCATCTTGTCGCGGATTTCCGACAGACGGCACTCCGTATAGTCATATTCCTGAGTGTCATAGTCGCCGGCAATCCACCATGCCACATGATCGCCCGCCATCGCAAACTGTGTCTTCTCCTCTTTGATTATAAAATAGGTCAACACTCCCTCCTGTGGAAATTCGTAGCGGAATCCTACTCCATCGTCATAGACGCGGAAACGCAGGTTCATCTTGCGGTAATGCTCCGGCTGGTCAAGATTAATAAGCAGCTCATTGTAATGATTGCGTATGCTGCTGTTTTCACCCCATACCGGATGCCAGGTCTCGTCAAAAGAAGATGTCGATGCCGACACCAATTTAAAACCATCGGTCATATCCGGACCATCGGCGAGCTGCAATCCAAGCTTCGAAGGCTTTATCACCGGCTTACCCTTATAGGCGACACTATACATCGGCACCCCGTCAATCACATCGGCAGAGACAGTCACCGCTCCGGAGGGAGAGCTGATTTCAGCCCCCTCCGCCTGCAACGAGACAAGGCTCGCGCTTGCCACGGCTAATGCCGCAGCCCACAAATACTTATATCCCATCGTTTTATATACTTATTTTATTTTGACAATCTTACTATCTTACATCCATGAGCCGCAACAGTAGCCGATATTGAAGTTACGCTTCCCTCATCGGCATGACGCCACAGGTCACGCATTTTCCATTCACCGCTTATCCCCAGGTCGGAGAGCGCGAGCGAGTAAGAACGGGAACTGTCATCGCGGTTGAACAATCCTACAACATAATCGCCGTTTGACATCTGTCCATACCATACCTCATTGTTCTTGTCGCCAAGCTTGTCGCTCAACGGACGACCGACAAACCTGTCCTTATTGAGTTCAAGGAGTTCGGTATTGGTATAGAACTTGACATTATCACCGATTGTATTGTACTGGTCGGCAACTGTCACGGGACCGCCCGCCATAAGCTGAAGCGACACTACTGTCTCGCGCTCGGCGTCGGTCTCAAATGTGTTCAGGCGGATAAAATCACCGTCAAGAATCACCTTTTCACGACCGGAGATATGTGACCAGTAAGCAAAGCCGTCAAACATGTTCATACAGTTGGGCCAGGTGGTGTATGACTTTCCCTTGTCCTGCGCAGAGCAATGCCACCATCCTCCACCGGCAGTATCACACACGATTCTCACCATGTTGCCGTATTTTGCCTCGACCTCGGCATCATTGTAAAGATGCGGCATCACAAGAGAAGTGAATATGCCGTACTTTTTTGCCGACTCGGCGATATAAGAAAGCGCCCTTGCGTAAGACTCTCTCCCATATCCGTGACCTACGATACCGATATTGCGGTCTTTACCATCCTCATACCATGAAAGGAAGTCCATGCGTATGTAATCTATACCGAGGTCATGATAATGCTTGAAAAAGCCGTCGATAAACTCCTTGGTACCGGGATTCTCGGCGACAGCCCAGTTAAACCACATGTTTTCAGCGGTAGGATTCATGATGTTACCGCTATGGTCGTAATACAACTGACCGAAAGTATAGTCGGTACCCTCGATTTTTGTCTCGTTCGGGCCATGAATCCACAGAGGGTTGTCATACACGCCCACCTTCAATCCTTTCGCCTTGCACTTTGCGACAAGGTCCTTAAGCGACATAGAGCCGTAATGGGTCATATAGCCCGTGGCATCGTTGGCAAGCATGGGGATAAAACCGTCGGTACACACCATGTCGTAGCCGTAAGGCTTCAGGTCGGTCGCCACCCAGTCAATTATCTTGTCCCATTCCTCGGGAGTAATATCCATATCCTCGTTTGCTACACCATTTTGGTTCTGCTCATAGCAATATTCATACACGCTCCAGTATAAGGGAGCCTTATAGGAATGTATGCCCTCAACCACCGGCAACTCCGGAAGCTCGAACTTAGGGGGATAACGCATCTCTATCTCATCGCTACATGAGCCTAAAAGCATAGAGGCTGTCAAAGCAACTGATAATATTGTCATTTTATTCATTTTATCGAGATATTAGTCGAGACATTCAGCCTCGATGGTCCATTTTTTAAGGTTGAAAGTAATACGGTAACGACCCGCACTGGTAATTTTCCATTTAGGGTCGGAGGGATCCTTGTCATACACAAACTCCGGTGATGCAACGCCGTTTGCGTCAATGACACATCCGGCGGAAAGCGGATGCAAGAACGGGCAGGAGAATGTGCCGTCGGGCTGCAGGCAGGCTTTCATCTCTCCGGTATTGAGATTTCCTTCCCATGTAAATACGTATGGATCGGATGCATCGGGAGTAAGTGCAGTAAGATTATCCATGCTCCAGCCGCCGGGAGTTGCGTCGCCAATCATGTAAAGTGTCTCGGTCTCAAGCGGGGCTTTCTCATCATCGCCCGGAGTGTCACCTCCCGGATTTTCCGACAGTGACTTTACTGAAATCGTCCAGTTCTCGAGGTCAAATGTAATACTGTATCTTCCTGCCTCGGTCACTTTCCACTGGTCGTCGGGAGAAGTGGTATATACGAAATCGGATGAAGCTACGCCACGTGACGAGATCTCGCATCCAGCTGATGCAGGGCGCAGGAAGGGGCAGGAGAATGTGCCGTCAGGTTCAAGACACGCCTTCATGTTGCCCTCGACAAGCTCGCCTTCCCAAGAGAAGATATAGCGGTTGTCGGGTGACACGGTGAAAGCCGTGGCATCATCCATGCTCCAGCCGCCGGGAGTGGCGTCACCTATCATATAAAGCGTAGGTGTGTCGATAGGATTTTTCTCGTTGACAATCTCTTCCTTAAAGACAGCCTCGATAGTGTAGTGTTCAAGGTCAAAAGTCAGGTGATAGATACCTGCGTCGGCGACATGCCATTTGTAATCGGGAGCGGCACAATACATGAAATCAGCACTCTCGACACCGTTCTTACCTATTATACAACCGTCGGTGAGCGGGCGTACAAACGCTACATCCCAGCTGCCCGAAGCGGTGCAAGCCTTGAAATCGCCTGCAGTCAGCGCGCCTTCCCATTCATATATGTAATCAGATTTCTTATCAAGGGCTACCGGATCATCGATATTCCACCCTGCCGGTGTGGCATCGCCGACAATATAAAGGGCTTCAGCAAGAATAGGCTCAATCACAGGCGCGTCCTGTCCGCGCAGATAACTGCTGCTCATGGTCCAGTCGCGGAGATTGAACGAGAGATGGTAGACTCCTGCCTCGCTCACGCGCCATTTCTCGTCAGGGTCGCCGGCGTGCATCTGAAATGTTGCATTGACAATATCAGCCTTGCCTATCTCCTCTCCGTTGTTGACCGGGCGTATGAAAGCGGCATCCCAGCTGCCGGGGGCGAGACAAAGTTTCATCTCGCCGGCATTGAGACTTCCCTCCCAGACAAATACAAGCGGGTCATCTTCAGTCGCTTCCAACTGAGTGGGAGCATCGATGCTCCATCCGTTAGGAGTAGCATCGCCTACCATGTAGAGCGTGGAGGTCTTGATGGGCAGGTTGCCTTCGATTATTATGAGGTCTTTTTCACCCTCACAGCCCGTGACGGCTACACCGAGAGCCAGTCCGGTCAATGTATATATGACATTTCTATATTTCATTTTAATCGATATTAGTGGTTAACTTTAATTGCTGTAACCGGGATTCTGTACGAGTTTGGGATTGGCGTTCAGAATAGGTCGCATAATCGGGAAAATACATGTATGGTCATCGGCATCGGGAGTCTTGTCCCACCATGTCCCCTTACAGAACTTGCCAAAGCGGATGAGATCAATCCTACGGCGACCCTCGGCAAAAAACTCACGTCCCCACTCGGCAAGCATCTCGCGCTCGTCAAGCTGCGCCTTTCCTTCGGGAGAGTAAAGCACATCATTCAGGTTTTCAGCCGGATAATTGCGTTTGCGCACACTGTTAAGCAATTTTGCTGCCTCGCTCTTTTTTCCTGAGCGGAGTTTACATTCGGCAAGCGAATAGATTATCTCGGGGAGACGTATCTCCGTGTAATCGCTTTCCATCTGATGAGCATCATCATCGCTATAGAAAGGATATTTGGCAAAATGCCATCCTGAATTATGGTCGCCGTTCTTAAGGTTGCTGTCTTTGTTAGAGGGCCATTTGTCGGGAGCCATTCCCTGAAAATTGCCAACGGCATCGCGGATATAAAGGTCGTAAGGCTGCTCCGGTGCTCTCACACGCGCCGTCTTTCCGTTTTCGTCGACATATTCAAGATAACCGAACAGGAACATGCCCTCACGGCGGCTTCCACCGAGGTTACGATACAATTTCATGCGCTCGTCGCCGGGATACTTGCGGAAATTCTGTACAGGCATACCAAGCTCATAGGTGTACAGGTTACCGTTGAGGTCATAAGATGGCGAGGCGGCATACTTTGTGTTATGGTCACCACCCTTCGACTTGGCATCATTGAAATAATATCTGGCACGTGCCGGTGTAGTCCACCAATAGGTATCGCCCTGATACAGCCAGTAGGAATAGCCCTGCGAACTGGGGAATCCGAAAATCACCTCATCGCAAAGGTCATTGTCCCAGTCAAACGCCGCATCCCAGCGACCGGCAATCTCATAGGCACCATATACACCGTCAAGTATATCCTGCGCCACTTTCTCGCAGTCATTGTAACGGTTTTCGCCGATATATACCTCCGCATTCAGATACAAGCGCACCAGAAGAGCGGCAGCACCTCCCTGAGTCCACTGACCCTGAAGATTGGCACCGGTACCGAGCGCATCCTTCTTCGCAAGAAGCTTAGTGCAGTCAATCAGCTCTTTCTCGATAAACTCAAATATCACCTTAGGCTCTACCTGTGTCTCGGTATTAAGGGATACATCGTTGTAGCTCACAGCAAAAGGCACATTGCGGAAAGCATCGAGAAGACGCAGATAAAACCATGCACGGAGGGCGCGGCACTGCGCGTTAAGGTTGTCAAACTCTGTCTGTGAGAACCCGAATTTCGCGGGGTCGAGGCGGGCAAGGTCCTCGATGACATAATTGCACTGCATTATACCCTGGAAACATCCGTTCCACTCGGTCTGTGCATCGCCACCATCCTCAACATTCCATTCATGGTAGTGCAGACGGCGCCACTTTCCACCATCATCCCACCAGCCGTCGCGTGTAGGGGTGATGAGCTGGTCGGCGGTAAGCTCGTTCAATACATGGCGGCTGCAGATGCTCCAGTAAGCATGCTCGAACGGACGGAAAGCCGCACGGATTACGTCGCTCTTCGTATTATAATAGTTTTGCGTTCCGACCTGGTCGTAGAGCGTCTCGTCAAGATCGGTGCAGCCTGTGAGGGCAAGTGTGCATAAGGCTGCCGACGCTATATATTTCAAAAATTTCATTGTTAAAAGATTTGCCGGTTATTAGAAATCAAGCTGCAGACCGACGATAAACTGTCGGGTCGAGGGATAATACTGACGCGAGCCTTGTGCGCCGGGGGTAAGACCGTTCACCTGATATGTCGAGGGGTCCACTCCGCTGAATTTTGTGATTGTAAACACATTTTTAACGGTTCCCGACACTCTTATCCGGTTAAGGAAGCGACAATTAGGCAACGGAAGCGTATAGCCCAGGGTGAGCATGTCAAGCTTGAAGTAATCACCTCTTTCAAGGAAGTAGTCGCTTACCACAGGGTTGGCGTCGGGGCTGATGTCAAAGTTCTTTCCGTAAGCCTTCTTCAATACGTTACCGGTGAAATTGCGTGTGCCGTAATAGAAATCATGGATATTAAAGATGTCATAATCAAATGCACCACGGAAGAAAAGCGCGAGGTCAAAATTGCGGTAACGGAAATTATGGCTTGTCGACATGGTGAACTTAGGCATGCCGTTGCCGACTACCTGACGGTCTTCATCAGATGCCTGCGTGGCACGGATGATATCTCCGTCTTTGTCATATACGAGCCATTCGCCCGAGCTGGTTATGCCGGCGTATTTCCACATATAGAAATTACCGAGCGACTTGCCTTTTTCGATACGCTGCAGGCTGTAGAAGGGATAGGGATCGGAGGTATCACATACATTGTAGAAATCCTGCCCTACATATTCAGAGTTGCTGAAATCGACAAACTTGTTGCTCATCACCGTACCGATGACGTTGAAGCTATAAGAGAAATCCTTTGTGTTTACCGCGTTGAAATTCAAGTCAAACTCGAAACCGGTATTTTTCATCGTACCTACATTGACGAATGTCTCGTCGAAGAGATACGGGGGTACCGAAACCTTATAGTTGCCAAGCAAATCCTGCTGACGGCGGCTGAAATAGTTGAGTGAGCCGTAGAAACGGTTGTCAAACAGAGAGAAGTCCACGCCGACATTCCAGTTTTTACCTTTCTCCCATTTCAGGTCGGGATTCACATTTTTGGATGGACCCCACACCTGATAATAATTCCCGTTGTAGAAATAATATCCGAAGCCTGTCATTGTGTTCAACGAAATGTAGCTGCCGAAATCCTGATTACCGGTAACACCGTAGTCGGCACGGATTTTCAAGTCATTAATCCATTCAGCACCTTTCATGAATGATTCTTCCGAGATACGCCAGCCGGCGGATACAGCCGGGAAGTTACCCCATTTATGGTTGGCTCCAAACTTTGACGACCCTTCGTGACGCAAAGAAGCGGTGACAAGATACTTGCCCATGAAGTCATAGCTTACACGACCGAAGAATGATATGAGCTTTGAGTCATTCTTACAGCTGCTCATAAGCACCTCACCCTCTTCCTTGGCAAGAGCGCCTGAACCGAGATTGTCGGCTCCGAGACCGTCGTTGGGGAAATCCTTGTTTTCAGCATAAAAATCGGAATATTGCGTGTATTGATAGGAATATCCCACCATAGCCTTGATATTATGCTTGTCAGCGATATGTGTGCTGTAGTTTGTGAGCCACTCAACTACATACTGGCGGTCTTTTGAATATTTCCTGCTTGCCTCGCCCTCATAACCGTTATTGATAGCGAGAGTGCTTGTCGACGGACGGAACCATGAATCGTTGTTGCTATACTGGTGGTCGGCAAACATCACCTGAGTCGAAAGGTTATGTATGCTCGTGCCGCCTTTCGCAAGAAGCGGGAGGAGATTCAGCTTGATTGTGCCGTCCCAATCAAGGAGCTTAGTGTCGGAATGGTTTTTCTCCAGTTTCTGAAGTTCGACCGGATTGCTTCCTACAACCTGTCCCTGAAAATTATAGTAACGGCTCGGATTTTCCGGGTCCATCAGCGGAGTGGTAGGATTTGCCTCTATGGCGTTGCAGAACACACTCCAGTCGGCATTGTCACGGTATATTATACGCGGAGCCACGTTAAGGTTAATGGTAAACAACCCTCCTTTAGTGGTGTGCATCACCGATGCGCGCGCACCGTATTCCTCACGGTTGGAACGGAGATCAATACCGTTGGCATCGCGGTAATCGGCACTCACGCGATAATTGCTGCGCTCATTGCCGCCGCTTACAGTCAGAGTGTGCTGCATCGCGAATCCCGTGCGGGTAGCTTCGTCAAGCCAGTCGATGTTGCCGCCGAGGTCAACGCCACGGTCGCCCCAGCCAAGGCGCACATCACGATATTCCTGAGCATTCATCATGTCAAGTTCTTTCACAATCTTGTCCCATGACAAGGTGGCTGAATAAGTCGTGTGGGTATTACCGTCCTTGCTGCCCTTTTTGGTCGTTACGAGAATTACACCGTTTGAACCGCGCGTTCCGTATATTGCCGATGCCGCACCATCCTTAAGGATATCAAATGACGCGATATCGTTAGGATTTATATTGGTAAGATTTCCACCCGGCACACCGTCAACCACAATCAGCGGACCGAGACCTGCCGAACGTGACGACACGCCACGTATCTGAATGCTCGCCTGGTTATTGGGGTCTCCGGCACCGGTATTAGTGATTGAAACGCCGGGCACCTTTCCCTGAATCATCATCGAGGGGTCAAGCGAGCTTACGGTAAGGAAGTCTTTTTCGCTTACATGGGATATCGCCGAGGTAAGCTCCTTCTTATCCATTGTACCGTAACCGATGACGACCACTTCATTAAGAAGCTCGGCATTTTCTTTCATCTCGACATTGATTACGCTCCGGCCTTTGATTGCCTCCTCGACCGTCGAATAGCCGACATAAGAGAATTTGAGCTTACCTTTCGCATCGGCATCGATACTGAAATTACCGTCGATATCGGTAGATACGCCTGTGCGGGTATCCGGCACTGTCACGCTCACCCCGATAAGAGGTTCACCTGAAGGATCCGTGACTGTTCCCGTGATGTTTATCCGCTGAGCCGATATCGTCTGATAACCGGTCATTAAAAACAGTGACAGGAACAGCGTCTGAATTTTTCTGTTACTTTTTGCCATTGATATTATGATATTAAGATTTCGTTCAGTAGTTGCGGTTAACTATCCTGTTGCAAATTTATATATAGTATCGAGCCTCAACAACGGCACATATCGAAAATATAGTGTGTTTTATAACTTATTTTCCTAACCGTCAGCCACATATCTCAGTAGACCATGAAGATTTAAGTAGTATATCTAAAGCCGGTTTCGACAAAAAAGACACTTTTACCGGCAAGATTTATATGTTTAAATATCAAATTTATTACACTGCTACTCCCCTTGGCGCCGTGATTTCCCTATTTTCAATACTTCAGTATCAAGGGAATTTCTGTCGCCTCTCGCCTTGTTTCTTACCTTGGTCCGGTAATTATAAATGGTAGTGAGTGAATATCTCAGAAATTTGGCGATCTTGTCGCTGTCGGTAATGCCAAGCCGTATCAAGGCATAAATGCGCAGCTCAGTATTAAGCGCGCCTTCCTTCTTCGGCAGAATCGCCTCTTCCGGTAACAGAAGGCTGTTAAATTCCTCGACAAATGTGGGAAACAGACTGAGGAAGGTCTTGTCAAACTGGTCGTAAAACGCTTTCAATTCATCATCGACCACAGTGGATGACTTCAACAGTGACTTTAACTCGCTTGTCTTACCGGAATTAACCAGTTTACCCATGGTCTTGCGGTAAGTGTCAAGTTTCTCTATGTAAGTAAGACACTGGTCCATATATCTTCCGATATAAACTTCCTTAAGTTCCGATATCTCGGCGATGGCGTTGTTGGCATCGGTAAGTTTTTCATTTGAGGCACGAAGCTCCTCGGTGAGCTTGTTCTGACGGTTGTACGCTTCCTCGACTTCCCTGCGCGCCTTGGCGATTTTCACCATCTGGCGACGCATATAGAAAAGCATCCCCACAAGCAGCAGTGCCATCACGGTGATTATGGCGATGTAGCGTTCAAGCGACTTTTTCTGATTTCTGACTGTCTCCACATATATCCCGTTAATCATCGGATATGTGTCATTAAGTTCGATTATACGTTGCCGGGCATTACACTTTGCCGCATCCTCCACGGCGATGGTCATGAATTCATACGCCCTGTCGAGATCACCTTCCTCATAGAGCACCAAGGCAAGCTGGCGCAGTGAGATATATTCCCTGACCGACGATTTCAGGTCGGAGATCGCCGATATGAGCAGATTTTCCTTTTCCATCGCCTTGTCACCGGTCTTTTTATATGCCTCTGACAAGGTCCAGGCACAAATAGCCTTCTCATGTTCCGACAAATCATTGCTTGCCATAAACGATTTCATGAGTTCAATCGCCTCACCCGGTGCACCGTTGACATTCAGATAATCGGCTTTGGTTATCACATGTGCGAGCGATGCCGAATCGTTAACCGCCATTATGGAGTCACGGTAGGAATTAGTCAGATTAAAATATCTCCGTTTGTCGGAGGGGAAAGCAGCATAATCCGACATCCTGCCATAAACCGTGCGCTTTATATGAAAATAATAGGGATGAAGATAGTCGGGAATATCCGCCGGGTTCAATGAATCCAACAGCTGAAGACACTCATGATACATCCCCGTCGCGCCGAATATATTGGCGCGGTTCAACCTTGCATGCATGATCATATTCCTGTCACCGAGTTTTTCAGCTATCTTTTCCTGACGCAAACTCATGTTATATGCCGAATCAGTATTAAATGAATGGTATTCGTCATAAAGGTGCAATAACATGTCGAATCGCGCCATGTCATCTTTTGCCGACAAATATTCGCGATGCAGCGCCGAAAGCCGCCCCTCTTTATTTTGCAGATAGGCACCGCGCCGGGCGATGACGCTATCCAGCTGCTTCATAAGAGAATCGGTAGACGCTTTTCCCGATGCAAAAAGATAGCAGACCAAGAAAAGACAAAAAAGTAATATCGGTTTATTATTAGATTCGGTCATACTAATTACAAATTTAAAAATAATTTTGTCAACAAAACAACGCAAACTGTTAAAATCGATTTTAACTGCCATTTAAGCCCACCCTCATATCATTATTAGGCAAAAACAATGTCATTAACTTAGTGAATTAAAAATGAAGGGATGTCAAAATGTCTATATTTTGACTCCCCTCATCAAAAATTAAATTTCTACCTTAGCCTACCTTATTTAATCATGACTTTTTGGGCTCCAGTTCGCGAGACTTCTACAAAAATACCGTTTGACGGTTCTTTAACCATATTACCTTGAAGATTATAATAAATTGTGGTATGTACCTTGGAATCTTCTTCTATTTCAATACCGGCGACACCTGATTTCACCACCGTATTTTCCTCGACTACAGGACGAATAAATGTACCCGTAAGAATCTCGGTCTTTGTATTCAATTCGAGCCGGTAGACACCGTCACGCGAAATGGTCCATTTAACATCATCACCGCCGGTTATCCTGGCATCGGTCGTTCCCTCGGCAGAAACATCAGCAATATACGGATGATAAGTATCCCTGAACCAATCCTGCGCCGTAAGAATCTTGAATTTATCCGGTTCATCGGGATTGACCGGGGTCCCGTCGGCACCGGTCTTTTTCTCCCACCCGATTCTAAGCTCACCTTCCCACACCATTATATCGGGATTTTCAAAATCGGGATGAAATCTACAATTTGAATCATCCCAATAATTCCATGCCCGCTCACAGCACCCGCCTACAAGATAGAGTGTCTTGGCAGGGACATGGCGGCTAAACCGGTAAGTCTGCGAAGAGTTGTCAAGATACACCGTATAATAATCTTCCAAAGCCACATTCCATCCCGACGTGTCGTTGCCGCCACACTCAAACAGTGGCGTGTGAAAACCGGTTCCGAACATCACATCAATGTCATCAAACACCGGGCGATAATAGCGGGTGGCATCGGTAGCCACAGGAGTATCCATCAATTTGACAGTCCCTGCCTTAAGATAAACTGGGAGTTTATGTTCTATACCGTGACAATCAGGAATCTCAATCACCTTGTCGTCTACAGCAGTACCTGTCAAATAAATTTTTTCAGGCAATTTTGCCGTGACAATCGGTTCTGTCAAGGTCATACGCATCGAGTTCAAATCGACAATGACCGTATATTCACCCGTCACCCCGACCTGAAACTTGCAATCATACTTTCCGTCAAGCGCCCAGTCGGCATAGAAATCGAGCAGATATTCCTCTCCTTTTTTCACCTCAACTCCTGCCTCAGTAGCGACAATATGCTTATGCCATCCGTCGCGGGAATTCATAAACTTAAATTCCTTACCCCCGGCGAGATGACCGGTCCATTCAAAGACACCTTCGTCAATACGATGGAACTCATCAGCTCTTCCAAGATCCCATGATGTCACGGTCGCATCGCCTACAATATATAATTGGGTAAGTTCAATAGAATTGGACATATCACCCGCATAGACCGACATTCCTATAGTCAGCAATGCCGCCGTTAATGCTATATTCTTCATGATTACTTGCATATTTTATTAATACTCAACTCATCATCAGCCTTGACACGGCATATATACATTGCGGGCGATAGCTGACCGAGACTTTCGTTAAAACAAGAGATATCAGAATAGCACTTGCTCACACATTCAATCCCGGACATATTGAATATGGCGAGGTCGACATTACGCCTGTTACATCCGAGATTACCTACAAGACTATCGCTTACAAGGTCATAGGTAACATTGATTGACTCAGATTTTACCTCTGTGACAGCACCGGTCTCACCGGAATATACCACGGATATTTCGGTACGGGCAGTGCAGGACGTCTCCGGGACATCAACCGACAACATGCGGGTGGCGGCATCATATCGCCATGCCGAGGCATCCACAGGAGTGCCGTTTATCGTCACCATCCGGGGCTGTGTGGCATTATGGATATTTAAAGTCCATCGGCGGTTTTCGGGCAGACCGGTTACAGTGCCTTCACGAGGCTCGATAACGTAAGTTTCTGTGTCGCCGGTCACAGTGTGATTAAAACGAGTTGTAGAATATGCTGTAGCGTAGTCGCTGTTGTCTCCCCTGTCTTCATACAGCGATCCGTTTCCATCGGAACCCGCTACGACGTTAAGAAGCAGCGAGGTCATTGGAGCGGTGACATTTTTAACCGTCGGAGCGTTGAACGGGATTACTGCGCCTGCTCTGAAGAAATATGGTATCTCATCGGCTTTAAAATTCATGGTCATGACACATGGGCCTTCGATAAGTTCATGGGTTGACATGCTCCACCATGAGCCTTCGGGAAACCATATCTCTTTTGAGCTGATTTTACCGTCGGGTGCGCCCTCGGTTATCGGAGCCACCAGTATGTCATTACCGAAGAAATATTCACCTTCATACCGGTATGCCTCTTCCTGACCGGGATATTCGTAATACAAGGGACGGCACATGCCGATACCGGTATCGTAGGTCTCACGAGCCATGGTGTATATGTAAGGAAACAGGGCATAGCGTAGCTTCACGGCATCAAGCATATCGGGGAAATTAGGGAATTTCCATATGCGTCGCTCGATTCTGTCATCCTTGGTGGCATGGGTGCGGAATATCGGCGTAAACACTCCGAACTGAATCCAACGCAATACAAGTTCCGGGTCGTTTACGGTCTTCTCGTCAGTAAAGGCGTGACCGCCAAGATCATGCCCCCAATATGCGTAGCCTACATTGGAAGCGGTAGCCGTGAAATAAGGCTGAAAAGCGAGTGTAGGGAAGTTTATGAGCGCGTCGCCGGAGAAACCGATCTGATAGCGGTGACTGCCAAGCCCTCCCCAGCGATGGAATATCACGGGACGACGGTCGGGACGGTTTTTAACCATGTCATTGTAAAATACATGATTGCACCAGAATGTCTGACCAAGACCTGACGTGTACGGACTGGTAAGATGCTGCTGCCAGTCAAGCCACCAGAAATCCACACCTTCCGATTCATGGTCGCGTATCACATTTTTGAAAAATGACTTTGTGAAATCAGGGAAATCGAGACTCCATGCGATATTGCCGTTTTCATCATATTTACCGCCAAGTTCCGATTTCATGGCATTGTAATATGCGGGCGACTCATGGCTGTTAATGCCGTCGGCAGGATGAAGATTAAGCGCAATCTTGAAATTTTTATCATGAATCTCATCCAATAGTTTTTCAGGCTCGGGGATAAGATTGGTGTTCCATGACCAGCCGGTCCAACCTCCTATGCCGGCAGAACCGCTGTTGGCATCGCCGTTCCAGTGCCAGTCCATATCAAGAATCATCACGTCGGCGGGTATGCCGTTGCTCTCAAGGCCAGCCATTATCTGACGGTAGTCATCCGAAGAATAAGAAGCGTATTTACTGTACCAGTAGCCAAATACATAAGCGGGAGGCAACGGGATTTTTCCTGCTATCTTCGTAAAATCGGCTATTGCCTTTTTATATTCCCGGCCATACCCCATAAAATAAAGGTCGAGGGCATGGGAATCTTTTCTGTCGGTCCACCAGTCGTAACCCACCTCATCATTGGGTTCGAAAGCAAACGACCGGCTTCCGTCGGCGCGGGGAGCCGACCACGAATCATCAATCACAGCCCAGCCCGACCGGGAAATGAGACCATTTTCAAGTTCGGCTCGTTTATTATCGCCATTACTTCCATCAAGTGTTCGGCAAGTACCTTTCAAGTTCAAAGGGTCCGGTTTTCCGGGATACCACGTAACCAGTTTCCCGTCATGGGCCATTGTGATTGTCAGATTACGGGGCGATGCGGGGAGTGTTTTGGGATTAGTCCCCTTGCGGTATTTAAGATTCAGTTTATCGGTAGAAATGTAGAGATAGTCGTCATCTTCATTTTTAACAAACTGAGGCACACTGCTCATCTTGCGATTCTGCACCGTAAAAGTAGCACGATCCTCGAATACGCCCTTATCGCTGTATTCGATGCGCACCATTTCAGGTGTAAGGATTGTAAAACGCGCATTGCCGGAAACAACAGTCGCTTCCGGTGATGCTACCGGACTCTGCGCTCTCAGCGAGAAAAGTGTCATGCACAGACACAGGCTACAGGAAAGCCGGAAAAGGCTATTCCGTAAAAATGATGTTTTTTTCATGTTATTTATGATGTTGATTTTGACATTAAAGCCCCGTTGCCTGACTCTATATATCCACCGATATTATGTGTCGATATATTGCAAAGTTAAAGGCGAGAGCGCGAGCAGTCAATCCCGGGTATCTAAAAAGTAGTGGGACTTATCTTTATTGCTCTACAAATCAACAAAATAAATAAACGACATCCATAGGTAAATGTAGCTAAAACCCAGTAATTACCGATGACTAATTATATCGGCGACGGTAGTCAAGAGGGGTGCAGCCTGTCAGCACCCCATGCTACCGTGGGTATATCGTATTCTGAGCCTGAAACACCGCCGGAAGATCTTTATGCCGACGGCATAACGCGCCACTGCCGCTGTCTTTACGGCTCGATTGAGAGAGGCGTCATCCGCGGCAACGGTGCGCGAAATCGCGGAGACATAGACTCCCATCCTGCAATGCAGCAAGCCTACAAAGCGGGCAAGGATGCATAATCACCCTTGACAAAAATGAAATCTTCGCAATGATAAACTCCATGCTGCGCAATCCGCTATAATTCCATACAGCAAGATTATTTCCGGAGCGTAATTTCATTCGCCGCAGAATAGTTTGAGTTCAAACTATTTTTATTACCTTTGCAGCCGAATATAAGAAATGCAGGATACATGGTAGAAAAATCTATTCCGGAATTTTTTCATCAGCTGCTTAAAGTAAGGATGGCATTCCGCCGTGTAATGATAAGCAAGCTGAAGGAAAACAATCTCGACTTGACCTTCGAGATGCTTCAGATTATTCATGCCCTATGGCTCAAAGAGGGTGAAAGCCAACAGACTCTTGCCATGATTACCGTACGTGACAAGGCAAGTGTTACATGCCTTCTAAACAATCTTGAAAAAAGAGGTTTGGTTGAACGACGCGTGGCAAGCGATGACGGAAGGAGCCGTCTTATATATCTTAGTGAAAAAGGAGAGACACTTTCACGTGTCCTTAAACCGATTGTCCAGGAAGTATATGACTATCTTGAAGACAAAATCGGAAAAACCGCGACACAATGGGCAGTGAATTATCTGGAAGGCGTGTATGAAGAGTTGGAAAAGATATAAAATACTGCTGCTCAATCTGTCAATATGCCTTGTATCATCGGGCAGCGTACAAGACACCTTGAATATATCGGTCAACGCCCTATTTGAGCGAGGATTAGATTATAATCTAAAGCTATATAATGACAAAATTGCGGAAAATATAGCCCGCAACAGAACCCGCGCCGCAATCTGGGCTCAGTTTCCTGACATTGAGCTGAAAATGGAGACCGGAGGCGCGGGCAACAGCCTTTACCCTTTTTCATATTGGAATCAACATTACGAAGCCACTGTCACGCAGCCTGTATATCACGGAGGGAAAATAGGCGCAACGGTGAGAGCATCCCGCATCGATGAAACAATCGCCATATTGCGACATCGACATGATGAAGGAGAAATAAAACTAATGTTACTAAAAAAATATTTCAATCTCGTATGTGAATATGCGCGACAAGATATATGGCGACACAACATGATACAGTCACAGAAAATGCTTGATGACATACGTAATCTCAAAAGAGAAGGACTTGTGACAAACAATGACGTGTTAAGAGCAGAATTACATCTCACCAACGACAGCCTTTCATTGAGTACAGTCATCAACAATATCATCATCATTTCCCAGGAATTAGACTTATTGCTTGGACTGGATGAAAACTATATAATAAAAACCGACAACAACGAATTAGACACCCAATTACCAGACCGGAGGAATTATGACGAATACCTGTCGGCAGCTTATCATAATAACCCCGCTCTCATGATTTCGGAAAAGATAATCGAGTCAAGTAAAAACAGGGTCAGGATAGCACAAGCGGCGTATCTACCGCAAATAGATTTTATCGCGGGCAACACTTTAGCGCGTCCCTATTCCGGATATGGCTTTGACCGCTTTAACAATCACTGGTCAGTAGGATTATCGGTCACTATACCTATATCATCACTATATAAAAACCGTAGTCTGACAGAAATGGCGCATAACGAAGTAATATCTGCTGAAATTGCTGCCAGGCTTGGGACGCAGGAAATACTGACAAAATTAAAGAAAGCCTATCTCCGCCATTCAGAAGCAATAAACAAGGTCACAACAATCAAACTGGCAATCAAGCAGGCAGAAGAAAATTTCAGGATAATGAAAAACCGATATATGAATCAGCTTGCCATCTTAACTGATCTTCTTAATGCCGACGCCCTATGTATTGAGGCGAAATTCCAATATATCTCGGCAAAGGCGGAGGCGATGGTTACCTTCTATGAATTAAAACAGCTTTGCGGCGAATTATGAATCATCGAGTCAAATACCGGCAATTACAGCATCGACGTATAAGGAACATTGTATTAAATACCGTGTGCGCGTTCCTCGCAGTCGCAGGATCAGTTGCAGTAATACGTATATTCGTCATCAGACATAGTTATGAAATAACCAATGATGCTTATGTCGACCAATATATAATTCCTGTTAATGTGCGCGCGGCAGGCTATATAAAGAAGGTGTGTTTTACCGAACATCAATTTGTCCATGAGGGCGACACGCTCCTTGTTATCGATAACAGAGAATATATCATAAAACTCAAAGAAGCCGAGGCACGACTGTTGGATGCCATCGGAGCTAAATCAATCCTGTGTGCGGAAAAAGAGACATCAGATAAACACGCAAAAGTGGACGAAGCAAAAATAGCCGAGGCTGAATCAGGACTACGGCAATGCCGCCAAGATTTAGAGCGCTATGAACGGCTTCTGGAGGAAGAGTCTGTGTCACGTCATCAATATGAACAGGTTAAAACCGCTTACGAAACGGCATTGGCTCGCGTGACATCATTACTGAGACAAAAGGAAGCGGCTTTCTCGGAATGCAAAGAGAAAAATAGCCGTATCATTGCAGCGGAAGCTTCGATACTCCAGCGACAGGCAGAAATAGAGATGGCAAAATTAAATCTTAGCTATACCACGGTTATTGCCCCTTTTGACGGCTATATGGGACGCAGGTCACTTGAACCGGGGCAGTACATAGTCGCCGGACAGGAAATATCTTACCTGACACGCGACGAGTACAAATGGATAACCGCCAACTATCTTGAATCACAAATATCGGCAATACATCTGGGACAACCCGTAAAAATAAAAGTGGATGCCTACAAAAATTGGGAAATATCGGGAAGAGTGACGGCAATATCGGAAGCCACAGGGGCGAAATACTCTATGATACCTACCGACAATTCAGCGGGAAATTTCGTAAAAGTACAACAACGGATACCGGTACGTATTGACATCGACTCCGGTTTCAGCGACAAAATAAAGTATCTTCGCGCAGGCATGATGGCGGAGACAGCCGCCTACAAGAATAATTGAGGGCAATGAGAGAATTTGACTTACCCGTACGGCGCAATATCCCTCAATGGATAATAATACTGACTATGTTCATGATATTGGTAAATATTGTGTTGGTCAACGGTGCCTATCTCGGCAGTTCAATTGATGTGTCGGGCGCTCTGGGAACTGTAAGCGAAGATATCATGATGGCATTCTATGCTTGTTCGACAGGAATGGTCGTGGCAAATCCGCTTGTTCAAAAGATTCGTCAGATTATGACTTCAAAAACACTCTTGCTTTCAGACATGGCTTTACAGACATTGTTCAGCATGATATGCGCACGCACTACCCAAATGGAAATCATGATAATATGCTGCTTTTTCATCGGGATGCTCAAGACTTTCCTGCTGCTTGAATTTATAATACTCATGACACCGCTCTTTACTCCCCGCAACGTGAGAAGCGAGTCTTATTCCTGGTTTTATCCGCTTGTATTCGGCGGAAGTCAGTTTTCTATACCTCTGACTGCATGGCTCGCTTATAATTATAACTGGCAATATACATATTATTTCGCCATCTTGTTTCTGTTCATTACCATGGTGCTGGTCACAATCTGTTTCAAAGATGCCAAAACACCAAAAATAACCCGTTTGAAAGAAATAAATTTCAGAAGCATATTTTTAGTAAGCATCTCCTATCTCATATTAATCTATGGAATCATCTACGGCAAAATTCTTGATTGGTTTAATTCCAATATCTTCACCTTTCTCATGACAGCAGGCATTTTACTGTCGGGAGTATTTGTTTACAATCAATGCACAAGCCGAAAACCATACATCAGCTTTCGGCCCTTGAGAAATATGAAATCAGTCATCGGGTATATATTTATGTTCATCTGCGTATTTTTCAACAGCGACACCCCGATCACCAACTGTTACATCAACAGCATACTCCATGTTGACAATATTAATGCCAATATGCTGATCCTTTGGACAGTACCCGGTTATATCATAGGCGGCATCATCGGATTCTGGTGGTTCAGATGGCAGAAATGGCGTTTTCGTTATCTGGTGTCAGCGGCAATGTGGCTATACGCGTTGTATTTTGCTTCGATATATTTCGGAGTCAGTCCTATAAACAAAATTGAATACCTCTATATCCCTACAATCTTCAAAGGGATTGCATTTATGCTGCTTGTGATAGCTTTCGGAGTATATGCCGCAGAAGATCTCGAATCACCTTATCTTGTATCAAACACTTTCTTCATGATATCAACCCGCTCGGTATTTGCACCGGTAATCTCGACGGCAATATATTCCAATTATATATACGCCACTCAAATCACGAGTCTTACGAAATTAGCCGGATACTATTCAGCGAAAAGTATCGTAACATCAACTGATGATATTTCCGGACTATTTAATCAGCTACAAAGCCAAAGTCTCTTGTCGGCGATAAAAATCACTGCCGGACATCTCTTGATAATATCTATTGCCATTGCATTGCTCTCTGCCTTCATACCGTTTCACAAGACCCTGAGATTTCCCATTGTAAGGGCAGGACACGACATGGCTTAAAGTAATTACATGGAGATACCGGAATTTCGATTTTTGCGGAATTTTGTGGGCGAGATGCCGTAAGTAGAGGTGAACACACGGATAAAATGCGGGAGGTCGTTGAAGCCGACTGCAAAACAGATTTCCGAGACCTGTTTCTGTGAATTTCGCAAAAGGTCACAGGCTGTCGCCAGACGGTATTGTGTCACGAAACGTGGAAGCGGAAGAAATCAAAAAGATTGTAAATGCCCCGGAAGGATATGAGTTCATATGCCTGCTTACAATAGGATATCCTGCAGAGAGAGCATTTTTACCGAATCAAAAAGAAATCGACATTAACAAAAAGATTCACCTCAACAAGTTTTAAAGATGAGGCTGTAGCATAATTAACGATTGCTGTCTAACATGGCAGAAATTAGGGGGAGATTTTTATTACTCGGTGTCAATACCCTCAATAAACATCAAAAAAGAACACCGCTAAGCAAACTTTATAAAATAGTGATGAGTGAATATCGTGAAAATAGTCCGTAATTCGATATAAAAAGAGTTATAATTCGTTTTTATGACAACTCTGAGAGGAAATATCAAATTACGGCTGTTTCATACTAATTTGATATAGTGGGATTCAATGGGATAAATCTATTTTTGTGAAAGTTTTTTCAACTAATTAACCAATAAATCACATGAATAAATTTATCGTGACAATGGCTATCGCTGCTATAGGATTTTCATCGGCAGCCGCCATTCTACCGGGGACACCTTATCGCCTCGAGTTAAAGGACACCGAACTCTGCATTTCGTCAAACGGGGAAGGAGCAAAACTTACACAACAGACAATTGGCGATGCTGCCTACGAACAGACATTCGTATTTGTTGAAGTTCCGGAAGGTGCTTCTGCCGAAGGATACAATATAAAGACGGAAAGTGGCTTGTACATAGATTGCACAAGTAATGCCTGGGATATAAAAGTTAAAGCCGCAGCTGACCTTAAAAAGAAAGACAACATATTTATCATAGAGGAAGACGGCGACTACATTAAAATCAAATGCCGCAAGAATGACAAATATTTCGGCAAGGACAAAACCGCTGCAGGTTCAGGTATTTACTGTGACAAGAGCGGCGGTTCTACAATGATTCTTAAGGCATCGCCAATAGACGCAGCATCGGTAAAAGCCGCCCTGGAAAAAAGCATCGCATCGGCAGAAAAGCTATTGGAGGATACTGAAGAAGGGGAAAATGAGGGACAATATCCGTCTGCGGCACGTGCGGCTCTCCGTAGTGCCATTGATAATGCCAAAACGGCACTTGACGGCGACCTTGACACTCTGACAGCAGCATCGGCAGCTCTCGCCAAAGCCGTAGCGGCATACAAAGATGCCCGCGTTCCCGCTGTATTTGCTGAGGGGTGGTACATGTTCCGTACAATCTCGAAAACATACGAGAACGGTTATCTGGTAAACGGCTGGCAAGCTAATTCATGGGAAAGCTGGAATGTTATGTCTACCGGTCTGCTTATCAATGATAGTGAGACGGCAGGTTACAACAAGATTTTCCATGTCGAGAAATCGGGATCGGAAGCAGAGGCTACCGGTTACACGATATGTGACCGCGACGGCTACTATATGAAAAGCAACTCTAATAATGAATTTGTATATGACGAGGGCGAACAGGAACGTCCATCAGCCAAGAAATACATTTTCCAATTTGAGGAAGCCGGTGAAGGACAGTGGAAAATCAAGAGTACTGCCACGGGAGGTTATGTAGGTCCCGTCGATGGCACCGACGGCTGGAGCTGGATTCATGTAGGAACTAATCATAAGGGCGACAAGGATGCCTGCATATTCATTGCCGAAACATATATCGCAGATGCCATGGAACGGCTTCAATCCATAATATCTGAAGCGGAGACACTTCTTTCAGGAGCTACAGAAGGCACAGAGGAAGGGGACTACCCGGCAACAGCAATAAACGCCCTTCGCGATGCTATCGATGCCGCCAAAGCTGTAACTGACGAAGATGACGCAGAAGATGCCTGCTACGACCTGCAGGAAGCCATTGAAGCGTTCAAACTACATCAAGTCCCTGAATTTTTCGCTGCCGGTACCTACAAGATGTATAATCTCGGACAAGATGGCTCCATATTCGTAACAGCCAACCATGCAAACAGCTGGGAGACCGGGAACAAAGAGATGACAGGCATGATTCTTACAGAGACCGAAGCGGAAGAGAATGCTTACAATGTAGAGTTCAAGATTGAGGAGGCATCTGACGGCGCGGCAGCCTCAGGTTACACCATCGCTGACGGCTATGGACTTTACCTGAGCAATGCCGGTGGCAAGCTATATTGGGGTGACAACTACAACGGCACCGACTTAGGCTCCATATTCCTTATCAATAAGGTTGAGGACGACGTCTACACAATAACTAACCGTGAAACCAATAAATATGTAGGTCCGGTCGACGGCACAGCCGGATGGAACTGGATTCATGTAGGCACCACCCATAACGGTGACAATAAAGGTAATCTATTCCGCTTTGTAAAAATTGGTACTGTAGGAATATCCTCGATAAGCGACAACAACAATGTAGTTGTAGAAGCTAACGATGGCATGATATCGGTACGCGGTGCAGAAAGTGCCATCGTCTACCGCATAGACGGCAGTGTACTGACAACAGCTACCGGCAACGCGGATATCGATGTTATCAGCGGTCTGTATATCGTGAAAGTCGTGAATGGCAATGACACCAAGACTGTAAAAGTACTGGTAAGATAGAAATAAATTACAACAAATAAGACACGGGCATACCGAAATTTCGGTATGCCCGTGTCACTATTATAATATAGGCGGAATTAATTAGCGGGCGATTTTCATCACGCGGTGCTGAGAGGGAGTGGAGACATTCACGATTGTGACACCTTTGTTTTCAAAGCTGATATTCATGAAGTCACTGCCATTACCTTTAAGCGATTTCAGCAACTTGCCGTCAATAGAGTAGATCTCGACAGCGGTGATGCCTTCAGGAGCGGAGATGCTGATACCGTCGGCAGAACCCTTGACAGAAATATCACCGGCAACAATATCCTGAATACCGACCTGACTTCCTGACCCGTCGTTGATTACCACATTGTCAATGGCGAGATGATAATCAAACATGCCCTGATATACCCATCTCAGACGGATCGATGAAGCATCGCCTACATAGTCAGCCAGAGGCACTGTAGATGAGACAGGATTGAATCCTCCATCCTCGGCAGGCTCGTACCACTCGAGCACCTCGACCGGCTCCCACTCACCGTTGCCGTCTCTTTCAATTTCAAGCGTTCCCACTGTATCATCGGTGGATGCCGCGAAATCATACACGTATGACACAGCCAGCTGGTCAAGATTGCAATCTTTCACGTTGACAGGAGGGGTGGCAATACCGCCGATAAGATAATAGAAGCCGCTGTTCACGCAGTCAATCGAGGCAAAGCCCTTATCAAAACCGTCGCCGGTGACATTGAGCCCGTTGGGATCGTCGAATTGCCAGAGAAGATTGTCGGGAGTCGAATCGTAAAGGTTCATCACTTCCCAGTCGGCGGGGAGATGGCATGAATCGAAATTCTCAGAGAACATCATAGTGCGTGGAGCACAATCGCCATTGTCTACATCAAGATAAGCAGGTATCGACTCTTCTCCGTCGGCAAACACGGTATTGACATAGTAACGGTATTTGCCAGCCGGGACACCGGTGTCGGTAATAGACAATTCCTTGACTTCGGTACTGATACATTTCTCGCCTCTCCACACTACATAATGTGACACCTCGACATCACCCTTTTCGGGAGCCTCCCAGCTCAGGACAATATCTCCACCGGCGAGGTCGGCTTTCAATCCGTGGGCATTAAGACGCGTGTCAATCGCGATACGGTCGCCTACAGGCTCCGATTCACCGTCGGGATTCTGATATACCGCCGTCACGCGGAAATCATATACACCCTTGGAATAGCCCCATGACTCAAAAGAGGTTTCTTCCAGCATTTCAGCCATTACAGCACCATCGCCATAGATATTATACCCTATAGGCTCAATCACGCCGCCTTCAGGAGCATCCCAACTGATTACAATATTATGAGAGCCGTTCATGTCGTCGTAGTAGCTGTCAACTTTCACATTGACCGGAGGCAGAAGCTTGATATCGGCTATGGTGATTTCAGCTGAGGCAGCGGGTGAAAGTGTCTCCCCCGACTCGGCGAATATCTCGTAACGGTGAACGCCCGCACTCTTCGGCGATACATCCATATATTCGAGGCTCTTAACATGTTCGGCAATTTTCTCGCCGTCGAGCATTATAGTGTAACCGTCAACAATCTCTGACCCGGAAGCCGACGGGAGCATCCTGACATCATCCAACGCCCAAAGGAAATAGACATTCTGCGAGTCGGCACTGAACGACTCAAACGCCACCATGGGCTGTCCCTCACCCTTCAGCGGGAGGGCAAGGCTGTGCCAGCCGAGCACCGGATGAGCCTCATAGCGGGCATCCCAAAGGGTTTCCCAGGTCTTTCCCTCATCATAGCTCACCTTAACGTAATAATGGTCGGGGAAAAATTCATCGGCGCCATATTCAAGCACCGTGGGGTCGATAAAGTAATACAGTTCCAGATATGAAGCACCGTCAACAGCAGGGGTCATTAGCCACTCATCCTGTGCCGGGTCATGGTCGCCCTTCATAGCGTAAATGTCGATATACGACATTGCACTCTTTTCACCTGTGTGAATGTAATCCTCCCAGTTATTTGTCTGCTTGAACTGGTCACTTGGATAATGAAACCATGAGCATAGATAGTCATAACTGTTGGTCACCTTTGCCGACCATCCTTGAGGCGGAAAAGCATCATCTTCAAATCCACATTCCAAAAGCGGAGTGCCGGCATCGCCGTTACTCCAGGATAGATCCACGCGTGTGCCTTCCACGACAGTCTTTATACCGGCGGGAGCGGCAGGAGCAGCAAGCACGGAGACAGCGGCAGACGCCATTGCAACGAATGCAGCCGCACATAATGTTCTGGTGTAAGCAAAATTCATATTAAGATTGATTTAGTTGTTTGACTGCAAATGTAGACAACGCCACGCGAAAAAAGCCATTGAATCGCTAAAATAATTTCAATTTCGCGAATTTATACGATTTTTGACATAAATTCTGCGTTTTAACAAATCAAAAGGCAACTTAAGCGTGTATTATTTTAACAGAATGTAAGCACGACCGGTCACGATATCAGGAGTTTTATTTGGGTATTCGGGGCAATATGATTACATTTGTCATTATATCGGTGACACCGGCATCATACCTGCCGCGACACCTGAAGCCTTGCAAATAGAGATGAACCGGATTTTATTGAATATCATTTTGCTTGTTACGCTTTTATGGCTTTCCCTACCGGTTGTCGGTGGTAAAAGTCCCGACATCGCGTTACAGTCGCTAAGCGGGATGCCCATCGACTCCCTTTTCAAGAAAGGAGAGGCGGCAATCGACAGCGGCAACCGCGACGAGGCAATACAGATTTTCACATTAATCTGTTCGGCGGACGACGGCAACGGTGACCGGCGTCTTTTCGCCAAGGCACACCAACGTCGCGGCTATATGCTTTACAGCGGGGAGAATTTCGCCGAGGCGATGCAGGATTACCTGCAGGCGCGAGGCATAGCGGAGCGCAACGGATTGCGCGATATGTTCCCCGGGATATATACCGACATAGGCAATGTATTTTCATCGACCAACGACCTGGAATCAGGTATAATGTTTTACCGCAAGGCTCTTGCAACCGATGCCGCGAGGGAAAACCGCGACTTGCTCCCGATACTTTACAACAATATGCTCTACGCCTACTATCTCAAGGCGGAGGGCGACTCCGTGAAGAAATATTTCACCCTTTTCAGCGATGTAAACCCGACCGACCTGCGCTCCCGCTACGACCTGCTCATGAACCGCGGACTGCTCGATGACATCGAGGGAAATCAGGAGAAAGCGGTGGAGATGTATCACCGCGCTGCCGGGTTTGCCCGTGACTCGCTTAACTCGCCCGACTGTGAGGCTGCCGCCAACTCCAATATAGCACGCAGCTACGAGCGGCGCGGTCTTGCCGACTCGGCGATGTACTACCTGCAAATCAACGAGCGCATGGCGCGGGAAAAAGGCTACAACAACCTGCTTGTGGAGTCGCTGCGCGACATGGCGCGCATACATGACCGCATGGGACATAAGACCGAGGCGCTGCAATGCAAGTCGGAATACCTGTCACTCTCCGATTCGCTCTTCAGCCGTGAGACCATGAATCTGATAAAGAACTCGCAGGCACTTTATGAGCAGAACAGCGATGCCTACACGATACGCGCCCTTAACGACACCAACGCGCAACAGCGCGGATGGATTATGACGCTTTTTGCCGTCCTGGCGGTAATCGCGCTTCTGTCAGTACTGCTTTGGCGACAGAAACGCAAACTTACCAATGCCTACCGCGACCTCTACGAGCGTAATGTCACGCTGCTTGAAGCAGAAAGAAAATATGCCGAGCGTATCGGCACACTCGAAAACCGTATAACCGCCTTGACGGAAAAGAGCGGCGCCGACACAGCCGACCTGCAATCAACGCGTAAGCCGCTCATCCCAAAGGAGCAACGCGAACTGCTGCTTGCAAAGATAGGGAAAGTGCTCGAGTCACCCGCGTTTTACTGCGACGCCGACTGCAGTATCGACCGTCTCGCGTCGGCTATCGACTCCAACGCGCGCTATGTGTCGGAGGTGATCAACACCGAATACGGTATGAATTTCCGCAGCTTTATCAACAAATACCGCGTCAAGGAGGCTATGCGCCGCCTGGAGGATGTGGAGCATTACGGCCACCTCACCATCAAGGCAGTAGCTGAAAGCGTCGGCTACAAGTCGCAAGCCACATTCATCTCCGTGTTCAGCAAAGAGACGGGACTTAAACCAAGTCTATACCAGCAACTTGCATTGCGCCGTCGCAACAATGCAACCAACGAGCCCGAATAAGCGTTATATAGGATAGCAAGTGTTAAAAATGTCTGTATACCTACTATGTACGATCTGGTTATAATCATCGCACTGATACTACTCAACGGAGTGTTCTCAATGTCGGAGGTAGCACTTATCTCCGCACGAAAATCCAAGCTGACAGCCGATGCAAAAAACGGCAACCGCAACGCCGCCACAGCATTGAAGCTGCAGGGCGAGCCTGACCGTTTCCTGTCGACCGTGCAGATAGGCATCACTCTTATCGGTATCCTTACCGGTCTCTTCTCCGGTGCCACCATAGCCACCCGGCTCGGCGATTATCTCGCCGGACTGGGCGTAGCTCCTCATCTGGCGTTGAACCTTTCCAAAATCGTGATAGTCACGGTGGTGACCTATCTGTCAATTGTAGTCGGGGAACTTGTACCGAAACGCATCGGCATGGGCAAAGCCGACACCATAGCCAAGATAGTGGCGGGACCGATGAAGCTGCTGTCGGTGGTGACCTATCCCGTCGTGTGGTTGCTTTCGGCGTCGACCTCACTGCTTGTCAAGCTGCTCAATATCGGCGACACCTCGTCGAAAGTGACCGAGGAGGAGATAAAATCGCTTATACAGGAGGGTGCCGACTCCGGAGAGGTAAGGGAGGTCGAGCAGGATATCATGGAGCGCGCACTCGTGATGGGCGACAGCCGCATCGACGCTATCATGACAAGCCGCAAGGATGTCGCGTCGCTTACGGTAGGCATGGATGAGGAGAGCATACGCAAGGTGCTTGCCGACGACCTGCACTCGTCCTACCCCGTGTTTGACCGCGACAAGGAGGAGATATGCGGCGTTGTGTCGCTCAAACAGCTTATACTCACCCTCGGCTCGCCCGGCTTCGACATCGAGAAGGAGCTGACGGCAGGATTATGCCTGCCCGACACCATGACATTCTACGACGCGCTGGAGACATTTAAAAGTTCCAACGAGCACTCCGCGCTCGTGTACGATGAATACGGAAATTTCCAGGGTATCGTAACCCTCCGCGACATACTTGACGGGCTTATCGGCAATATCACGCAGGGCGACGACGGCCCGATGATAGTCAAGCGCGCCGACAAGGAGGAATGGCTTGTCGACGGTCAGTGTCCTGTCTACGACTTCCTGGAATATTTCGGCAGGGAGGACCTGTACAAGCCCTCGACCTACACGACCATAGGCGGACTGATAATCGAGACGATGAGAAAAGTGCCGACGGAAGGCGACCTCATCACATGGAACTGCTTCCGCCTCGAAGTAGCCGACATGGACCGTGCGCGCATCGACAAGGTCGCGGTATCCCGCATCGCCGCCGAATAACAGCGAGAGTTGTCAGTTTTTAGCGCGTAGCTGTAGGGGCGAGTGGAAGCTCGCCCGAAATGTCATCAGAGATACAGATAGACATAAAGTCAGAAGCAACAAAGTTATCCAGATTTTACGTAATTGTAGGGCTGTACCCCCGGTGCAGCCGCCCCAGCCAAGGTTCCCACGATGCAGGGTAGTGTTGCCCGTAGGGCATCCTCTGTTTATAGCCGGGGCGTCGAGCGCAGCGATACCCCCGGAATGATGGCTTTCTCTTTGAATGTTTCCCGACAAGGAATCATCATAACAGTCTGATTGCCAATCCAACATCGCAAAGCGATGTCCCTACATTGAGGGTTGGCAGTTTTCGGTTTGGGGGTCTTTAAGGGCGCTAAGGACTCTAACGGCTTTAAGGTCATTAGAAAACCGAGTGTTAGTCCTACTTCTTTGACCTGCGCCAGGAACTAAAGCTCCATACAAGACCGATAGTCGCACTAAACATCGCGGGTGCATGAATCGACTCGCTGGAGGACTTGATTACCGCGCCATTATACGCATCGGTTACCGAATATTTAGATTTCATAGTCCCCATAGATATGGAACACCCTAACGATGCACATATTGCAAGATTAATCTTGTCACCGAAAAAATACATTGCTGATATACGGGGAACTACTGCGAAAAAATCTGAACCATCTACAGTATATGACATGCGTCTTGCGTAATTATTCCCCTCGTTTTTACACAAAAACTCAAAACTATCGGGATCATTCCGCAGCATCATACCCAACCCGACCTCTCCTGTCAACATCACACGCTTGATTGCCACGCGATAAATCGGGGAAATAGTAAAATAAGCCTGACTGGGAGAGTTGTCCTCTGATGCCTCGACATATCCTTTATCAAAGCCAAAATATTTGACAGGCAGCGCTTGTGTATATCCAATGTGACCCATTGTATCAAAGCGGGCATTAACCCCCCAGTGCCGTGACGGGAACCAAAAAAATCCCAAATCCAACACGAACGCCGATTCACTCATATCGGTCAATACATGTTTTGAAATCTCCGAGAGACCGTGATTTATCGATTCTCCACTGCCAAGGCTACAATAGACACCAAATCTGTCATATAGAGACCGCGTAGTATCAGAAGCCTCGACCGTCATCATTAATGACAAAAATGCCATAATTCCCACTACAAATATACGTTGCATAATCATGAGGGATTTACTAAATTTATACTATCCGACATCGCCACCAAAGCTCTTCCGCTTTCAAACATCAACATCACTTCAAAGCGGTATATCCCCGTAAGCGGCTCGCCATCCGGAATATAGGCAAGATAAAAATCCTCTCCGTAAGGCACATATCGTATCGGCTGTGTAAACCGTTCACCGCTTTCATCAAACTCAAAATCAATTACCCCTATCATAGGTCGGGGAAGGGTAGCGAGACATTGAAAATCTTTCATAACGGTTTTATTGCCCTTGACATCGACTGCCGTAATCCTGATTCCGGTCATAGCGTCAGTCAAATTAAAGCTATACCAAGTTTCGTCATTCATCATATCATATCCCTCCCAATACAACAGCATCATTATCACCAGCGCATCTGACGGACAAGTATCATCACAATATTTTGGAAACTCCGTGGAATTATTCCTCAGCATTATTTCAATCCCGGTAACCGGAGCAGTGACATCTTCCTCACGGATGCAATCAACCGAAAGCAGCAACAGCGCCACCACACTTAGCCACAAAGTCTTTAATTTGAGAAAAGCTCTAATCATCTAATTTATATTATTAACACATTGCTCACGAGTGTATTCAAGTCTCCGCAACGTACTTTTACTGCTGCATTTCCCGGCAAACTCAAATTTTTCGCCTCTAATGATTGGAAATATTGTTGCAGAATACTGACCACACTATAATATATCTTGCAGTCATCAATAGGCGGAAAGATATTTTGCAGCATGTCAAGCCTATATCTCTCTTTGCCGATTTTTAAACACAAAACTCCATCGTTATCCTTCAATATGCTTATTTCCAAAGTATTGCTTTTATCAGATGTCGCAATAGACTCATTTAGCAGTTCTATCAGTCTCGTCTTTAACGGATAATACCAAAAGTACACATCTGTCCTCCCTATATTATCATGAAAGTCATATCCTCCATCAAAATAATTGTCGCCGGCTCCATCTTTAAGAAGCCAGTCACAACCGAGTTTAAAAATATTGTCGTGAACAGTGACCATGGAGCCAAACTGACAATCAATCGACCCGACGAATCCATTGAAAATGTTATATGATACTTCAATCTCTGATTCGTTATGACCTCCGTCTTCCCACCAAACCTCCGAGTGTACAATATTTCTCGAAAAAGTCAATCCGCCGATAAGCCAGGTTGCACAAAGATTCAATTCCCCGATAATACAGCTGTCTATAGTGACCATCTTCTGAAAATTCACCGCCGACAATGACAATATTTCTATCCGGCAATTGATTATCGTAAGTTCCTCATTCAGAACCGAGCTGTCAATGCCCAAGTCCAGTAATGCGATATCTTGATTCTTCACTGTCATGTCAAATAGCGTCACTATTCATATACAATCACCCATCCGCATGAGTCAAGCTGCTCACGAGTATATTCACGCCGCTGCAATACAATGCTATCGTCATAGGGGATGGAAACGGCATATACTGCCACAGGAAGAATTTTTAAGGAGAGTTGCATGATAATGTTGATTTAATGTAATTTTAATGATTTTCACAAATATATGCAATTTTAATCGCAAATCCAAATAATATTTTGAAATTGTTTGAATTTTCGCATTTTCATGCGCAAAAGGTTAATATGGTTTTCCCGACCGAGGACTATCAACAGTGCTCCTTGATGATTCCTGTCGGAAACATCTGATTTTGCTCCTATTTCCGTCGGTATCGCTTCGCTCAACCGACGGCTACAGAAAGATGATGCCCTGCGGGCAACCGTTTGCACTTTCCGTTGTCAAGAATACAGATGGACAGAAGATCAAAAACAATCAATTTTGTTTTTAGAGTAATCGTGACACAAAATACGTGTTTTACTCGTAATATTTTTATCCGCTCCGGAAAACTAATTTACAAAAAAGATTCACCAATCTTTCAATAGCTGCAAAATTTCATTACTTTTGCAGCAGGCTTCATAAATGCAAAGAGTTGCAATGCGAAGTCACATTTATTTAACAAAAAGGTGTTATTGAAATTTTATCTTTCGTTATCGAACTTGGCGGTTTGAATTTTCCACGAAGATGAGATTTACAATAGCACCTGCATCGGTTGCATATACCCTGCCGTAAGGCAGCCTATATAGCAATTTCGGTGTGGGGCTATTGTTTTATCTGTGGAAAAGGTACGCCAAGACCTGATAATGAGATAAGACAAAATACATTCCTCACACCTTTTTCATATCCAATCATTATGTTTCGAGGGAGGATGAGAAACACATAAAACGGCGCATAAACATGAACCGACTCCTTTTATCTCTAATGCTTGCCGGAGTATTTACCGGAAGCTCCTTCGCCCAGAAGACAGTGAAATTTGACTTTCAGACATCACAAGCACGACTCCTCGATGTCAATCCCAACACTTATGTAAAACCGCTTATCGCAGAACTTGCAGTTGACACAAAGAAAGGACGTATAAGAGACAGCTGGGTGCTCGATGCTGTCGAATTAAACTCACGTGTCATTAATGGCAACGACAATGCAACACTCCAGAATCTCAGAAGCTATGCGGTATTTAAATCATCGGAAAAGCATAGTTGCGACGTGATTGTCGCTGCAACATTCGACATACATCTTAATGAGAACGGTGCAACTATAAATGTGGTCGGCTATCCGGCTAATTTCACCAACTGGTCTACCGGACTCACTTCTGACTATGAATGGATACTTTTGGAAAGAGGACAAACTAACGACCACGATGCTCCTATTGTAGGCAATCCTATAAAGAAATAAACATATAACCATAATAATTTAAATATGAAAAAAGTAATTTTCGCCTTAATTTTTCTCTTAGGAATAACCTCAGAGGCATCAGCACAGATTATCCAATCAACAGCATCAAAAATCACAGTTATCAAAGAGGTAACGCCGCCTACACAAAGTTGGTGGACAATAAAGCTCGGCGGCGGATTGACAGGTCCTTACAGCGATGGGGCATATAATGTAAACATAGGATATAGCAAATATTTAAGAAATTCATCCCTCTATTGGAACGTAAATGTTGGCTCTTCCATGCTATACTCCGATACTTATAATGGCGTATCAAATAATCCCACGATATATCTTGGACCGGCAATCGGCATAAAAAAAGCTATTGCAAAAAACAGTAATATCATGTTTGATGGACATTTTGGCGTTTCGGTGGAATATGCTTTTAATGATTACGATAATTTAATTGGCATATCTCCGGAGTTAGGGATAGGTTTATGGTTTAATCGGTTTCTGATTGAAGCTGACTATCATCCCGGTATTATTGATGGAGATTTTGTTAATCGTTTCCTTTTAAACTTAGGCTGGAGATTTTAAGCGGCAATAGAATTATTAATCATAAGAAGAGGGCGTATCAAATACGCTCTCTTTTTATGACCTCTCTTGTTCCTGACAAGATTACATTTTCCCTTACTATCAACGACATAGCCCAAATATTCTAGATAGCATGGGATTTCCCGACAGGGAATCATCAACCGCGCTCCGTGATGATTCCTCCGGAAACATCCTCGCTTGGCTCGCTTCCCGTCGGTATCGCTTCGCTCAACCGACGGCTAAATATGGATTATCCCCTGACGGGGAAGGAGTTGTCAGATTTCAGATTTCGGATGGGTGCGCGTAGCAGTAGGGGCGTCTGGAGAGCAATGGCTCTAACTTAAGGATTTTGCCCGGAACGGGCAAGATAGAGTTTACCGCGGGTAGCCCCGAACGGGGCACCCGTGGAATGTAAACCCCACCAAAATATACAACCCTGAAACGGGTTGCATAAATATATGCTAATCATACGCCTGTGCAACCCGCTCTCGGGGTTGAATCAAGGAGAGAGGTGCCTGAGCCACGGGTATGCCTTCGGCATTACCCTCGGTTAGCGGGATGAATCCCCTTGCGGGGATTTTTGGCTCTTGCAACTTAAGTTAGTGACATTGCCAGGGAGGGCGCCCGCGGGGCGATAGCGAAGGCTATATGATTAAAATTTTAGTTGGGGCAGATAAAAAGCGATGGCATTATTTGCTTTTAAGGCTTTTAATCTATAACTTTATGCGTGAAAAACTTAAGATATCCACAACAAGCCAATCATAATAATGACGCGACTTTTACAGTCTCTCTATATCACACTTATCTCAATCGGTCTGTTTGCCGTGCTTGCCGCCATCCTTCCGGGAATCGACATGTTTGAGCCTGTCAGCAGGGCTTTGAGCGAGGTGACAATCACCGACCTTCATTACTCGTCGATGCGCGATGCGACGCCGATGGAAAATGATAAAATCCTGATAATCGACACATCGACGAGCGACCGCGGCGAAATTGCCGATGCAATCGAGCAGGCGGCGACAGCAGGTGCCTCGGTGATAGGCGTAGACATAATATTCAGCGACCGCGATGCCGACCGTGACGCGACATCAAAGCTGTGCCGCACACTATCGGCGTATAAAGACCGAATAGTAAGTGCCATCCACCTCACGCAATGGGATGAGAAAATGGGCGCATACATTTCAACCGTCACAACCGCAACCGACTCCCTCCCGCTTCAGCAGGGCTACACTAATCTTATCGACGCGAGCGACAACAGCTATATACGCAACTATTCAGCCGCCCCACAGGGAATGACACCATCTTTCCCGCAGGCAATGGCTGAAATGTACCGCGCCTCTTTCGGCGACACATCGCCAACTGAGGCAACCGACTGCGGAATCATCGATTTCACACCGCAGGACTTCAAGACCCTGCTCGCCTCCGATTCTGCCGGCATAGCGGCATATTCCGATGGAAGGATGGTGATTCTTGGCGCACTTTCAAGCGACGAGGATTACCATTTCACCCCGACAGGACGGCAGAGCGGCGCGATAATCCAGGCATATTCCTTAGATACGATACTCAATGACGAGACAATACAAACACCGGGATGGGTTACGTGGATTATATGCTTCGTCACAGTACTCATCGCGTCATGGGGATTCGTAGAACTGCGCCGTAACTTCGAGCGCCGCAACCCGACCGCCAACCGATACACTTACGCCGTGTTAGGACTGGGCAATATCATGTATCCCACGGCGGTAATCCTGTTGACAGTGTTTGTAATAGGGCTGATATACATACTTTCGTCAATATATATCGCGCCACTCGTAATAATGGGTTCGCTCGCATTTATACCTGTGGCATACGACCTTATGGGCATCGCGAAGGAAGTGTTCAGAAAGAGCGCGCGCACCGCCGCCACTTCGGCACTAATGATATTTGCAGCAGTCAGCGCAAACGCAGCCGGAAATGCCGCAACACCCGCGCCATCCGGATATTTTACAGCAGTTTCAGAAACTCATGGCGTGACGGTCAACGGTAAGCTTGGAGTACAGATCAATGTATCATTTGACATTGACAACATGAAAGGAAGGAAAGGAAGAGTCGTGGCGTTTTTTTCTGATGAAAATAAAAAGGATATAAAAACCACGTTCTCGAATTACCGGACAACCGGAGGCAATCTGTATAGTAGAGAATGGTTTACTCCTAAATATGATAACACCAAGTTCACCAACGTACACATATTTCTGCCGTTGGAAACATTGCCTAAATCGAGTGAAACTAAAGTCATAAAATACACTGTCTATCTATATGATGACAAGGATCAGATACTTGATTCAACCACTTCGCATAGCTTTTATTGCTCTCCTTACCATTCATCCACCTCGAAATATTATACTCCCGAAAATGTTTCAGGCAACTTTTTGTCTGTCTCCACCGCTCAGAATTCGATGAAAGACGGATTGGAGGGCATGACTATAAAGTCGACATTCAACATTGACGGGCTGAAAGACAAGCGGGGATCCATATATGCTTTCTTCTACAAAGAAAGTCCATACGGATACAAACAGCTTACCGGAAGTGGCAAATACAGCACTAAATCAGGTAATTTATGTTGCAAGAAGAGTCTCGATCCTCCTTATGATTCCACTAAATACACTGACCTTGAATTATTTTTGCCCTATAATGAATTATCCGGAATTCATTCCGGATATGTTGCCGTGTCATTATATGACTCTGAAGGCAACTGGGTATGCAACAGTGAGTATGTTCCTTTTGAATATACTCAAAACAATAAGACTGCAAATTCAGGAAAACTCCGCGCAACGGGTAAGGTGGTCGACAGTTCGGGCGAACCACTGATAGGAGTAACCGTAACGGCAGTCAAATCGACAGGAAATATTCATGAGGCAAATATATCAGGTACATGTACCGACATCGATGGCAGATTCAGCCTTGACGTGGAAAAAGGTACAGAGCTGTCGTTCATGTATGTGGGAATGGATAGCGAAATAGTCACTTTCGACGGACAGCCATTAAACATCACACTCAACGACTCTCCTACATACCTTGAAAAAAAGAATACTTCTGCACAAAGCTCGTCATCACCTAAATCGACTACTCCGGTCGCATCAAAAAAGGCTGCAACCTCCTCTGCGCCAAAATCGACTGCGCCGACAGCTCAGCCCGCGGTGAAATTCACCTTCCGCACACCTGACAATACTAAATTCAGTGACAGCAACTTTAAAATTTCATTTGTAACCAATTCCAAAAGCCTCACCTACCGTATATCGGGACAATCGGAGCAATACTCCATACCTTCCGCCGACATATCGGCAGGAGTACATACCATACGTCTTCCAAAGCGGTCGTGCGAACTTACCATAATCGACGAGGCGCAAAAGTTTCATGTGCTTAACTTTATCTATGACGAAGACCGCGACCTGCGCAAGTCATCGACGCTGCATATACTTGCAATCGGTGTGAACAACTATCCGGCACAGAATCTAAACAGCCTCAAATATGCCGAGGCTGATGCAATGGCGGTGGTCGATGCATTTGTGTCACGTCACAAATATACTTTTGGCAACATCAACAAGACCATACTCCTTGGAAACAATGTATCGTGTCAAAGCATCGAACGCGAAATCGACAAGATAGCCGACACGGCAAAAAGCAACGACCTCGCGATAATATTTTTTGCCGGTCATGGTCTCGTCGACAACCTTGACAAATATTATCTCGCGACAGCCGAGACAACCGATGGCGAAACACCGAGAAAAGGCAGTTTCTCAGCAAGTAGCTTTAACGAAAAAATCGCTTACATCAACTGCAAGCTGGTGATATTCATCGATGCCTGCTATTCCGGCAAACTTGTCGAGGGAATGAGGAGCGGAGGTATATCCAATGCCCAATTCTTCAAGGAGCTTAGGTCGACCAAAAACGGCACAAACATCTATACTTCCAGCGGCTCTACTTCCCAGTCAAAGGAGGATTCCAGATATGGACATGGAGTGTTCACACAAGCACTTATAGAAGCATGTGACTTTAAAAATTCTGACGTTGACAGCGATGGCAGAATCACCATCAAGGAAATACGCAATTACCTTGAGCGACGAATACCCGAACTGACCAAAAATCAGCAGAAACCGATTCACAGAAATCTTGAAGAGATTGACTATCCCCTATTTGTGAAATAAGATGAACTCACTCAGACACATCATATTAACGGCATTTACCATAATTGCATTAATGGCATCGGCGGAAAACTATACCGTGTATTCCGTACATGGCAATGTCATGGAATATACCCCGGATGGCAATGTGCCGATAAATATCCGTGACACCCATCTTACCGACAACTCGCAAATCATAATAGGCAAAAACAGCTCGCTCACCCTCTATCTTGAAGGGAGCAAGAAACTTGTATCGGTCAACGAGTATGGAAAACAACGCCTGTCAACCTTGATAAGACGCAACAAGGACAAAAGCAGCAGCGCCGTGCGTTGGGTAAAATCGCTGGTCGCATCGCTGCTCAATTCCGACACGCCCGAAAACACCCACAGGAAAATGCTTCAGTCGCAGGGAGGCTCTCATCGTGGCGATGACGATGACAAGGCTCTGCTGAATGCTTTTGCCGGTTTTTACAAATATGGATATTCCGCCGGTGACACTCCGGTAACTTTCAGGCTTGTCGACACGTCGGGGAAAGAAATCAGGAATTTCCATGATTATGACGATGCAGCCGTTGCCGAGATTACAAACTGGTCGGACAGCTACATGTTTGTCAATATCGTCGCCTGCTCCTCAAACAGCCGTGAACTGATTTTTCCGGTCGACACAGATATCGAAAACAACTGTTGCGCCCACCTCTGTGTGCCTCCCTTCTCTACGGTCACATTTAGTGAATTGAGCTTTTTCCCGTCGCTTCTACCCGTCGACTCGCGACTGATACTTGCAGCATCTCCGGTAGAGGTTAATTTCACTGTCTTGTGTTCGCCTGAACTGTATTACGACAGCGCGGTCCGTTCCTCTGCCGGATTTTTTTCATTATAGCAATTTCGGGTGATTTGTGTCTTTTTGTCAACGATTTATCGCACACTCTTACATCAGGTGTGCAAGAATGTCATTTTTAGAGCAAAATAAAAACTCATTTATAAAAAGTTTGTTTATCTTTGCGAGTGACCGAAAGTTAAAACTATTCACGACAACGAAATTTATCTAAGGTAGATATGGATCATATAAAACAAGTAGCCAAAAGGATGAAAGGGCTGCGCGACGCCGTCGACATGACTGTTGAGGAGATGGCGGCAGAGTGCGAGATTGACGTGGCTCTCCTGGAAGCGTATGAAAGCGGCACATCGGATATTCCGGTAAGTTTTCTGCATCGTCTCGCCACGACATTCGGTGTGGAGTTGACAGCACTTCTCTTCGGAGAAGAACCGAAAATGAACTCTTACTACGTGACACGCGCCGGAAAAGGAGTGAAAGTTGAGCGCACAAAGGCTTACAGTTACCAAGACCTTGCGGCGGGATTCCAGCACAGGGTCATGGCGCCGTTTATCGTGACTGTCGAGCCGGCACAGCATGACACAAAGATGACTCTCAACACTCACGACGGACAGGAATTCAACTATGTGCTCGAAGGAGAGCTTGAGATATCGGTTGCAGGGAAAATAATAACACTTCATGAGGGAGACAGCATAATGTTTGACGCACGGCGCCAGCACGGTTTACGCGCGCTTGGCGACAAGGCGGTGAAACTTATCGCGATAATATCCTGACCCGACAGAAAATCCAAGTAACTCGCAAAAATTAGCTGATATACAATGAAGTATTTTTAAGAGTTACTTTCTACAGTCTATAAAAATCACAGCAATATGCTTGAAAAATTTCTTGATAAGACCAAGTTTGAGTCCTATGAGGACTTTATGGAAAATTTCCATGTAAATGTACCGGAAGATTTTAACTTCGGTTATGATGTGGTCGACGCGTGGGCTGAAAAAGAGCCTGACAAACCTGCCTTGTTATGGACCAATGACAAAGGCGAAAAAATACAGTTTACATTTGCCGACATCAAGCGCGAAAGCGACAAGACGGCATCGTTTCTGCAGTCGCTCGGCATAGGAAAGGGCGACATGGTGATGCTCATACTGAAGCGTCATTACCAGTTCTGGTTTTCAATCATCGCGCTCCATAAGCTCGGCGCAACAGTGATACCCGCCACTCACCTCCTTACGGAAAAAGACATCATCTACCGCTGCAAGATGGCGGGTATAAAGGCTATAATCTGCACCGGCGACAAAGTTGTCGTTGACCATATCGAGAAAGCGATGCCACAATGTCCGACAGTCAAATCGCTCATCTCTACCGGGCCGATTGTCCCTGAGGGATGGTATGACTTCAACAAGTCCATCGCGGAAGCCGCGCCTTTCGTGCGTCCGGAAAAGGCAAACAGCAACGACGACATATCGCTGCTATATTTCACATCGGGCACCACAGGCGAGCCTAAAATGGTGGCACACGATTTCACATATCCGCTCGGTCACATAATCACGGCAAGCTACTGGCACAACCTGTCGGAAGACAGTCTGCACCTGACCCTCGCTGACACAGGCTGGGGTAAGGCAGTGTGGGGCAAACTATACGGACAGTGGATAGCGGGTGCCAACGTGTTTGTCTACGATTTCGAGAAATTCGAGCCGGTCGATGTGCTCCACATGATACACAATTACGGCATCACCTCGTTCTGCGCACCTCCCACTGTGTTCCGCTTCCTGATACGCGAGGATTTGTCGAAGTTTGACCTCTCGACATTGAAATACTGCACCATCGCAGGCGAGGCGCTTAACCCGAAGGTATATGAGGAATGGCTCAAGCTCACCGGCATCAAGCTGATGGAGGGATTCGGACAGACCGAGACCACGCTTACCATCGCCACATATCCGTGGATTGAGCCGAAGCCCGGCTCGATGGGGAAGAAGGGTCCGCAGTATGACATTGACCTTATAGCTCCCGACGGGCGTCCCGTGGAAGATGGCGAGCAAGGAGAAATCGTGGTACGCACTCACGGAAAGAAACCGCTCGGACTTTTCAAGGAATATCTTCACGACCCCGAACTCACCTATGCCGCATATCATGACGACATCTACCACACGGGCGATGTTGCCTGGCGCGACGAAGAGGGATATTTCTGGTTTGTCGGCAGAACCGATGATGTAATAAAGTCATCGGGCTACCGCATCGGTCCGTTTGAGGTCGAGAGTGCGCTCATGACCCATCCGGCAGTAGTGGAATGTGCCATCACAGGTGTGCCCGACGAGATACGCGGACAGGTGGTAAAGGCTACCATCGTGCTTGCCAAGGATTATCTTGAACGCGCCGAACACTCTGCTGAAGAGCTAATCAAGGAGATACAGAATCATGTCAAGCGAGTGACCGCGCCTTACAAATATCCGCGCATAGTCGAGTTTGTGAAGGAACTTCCCAAGACTATCAGCGGAAAAATCAGACGTGTCGCCATCCGCGACAACAATAAGGAAAAATAACTGTTGTCTTAGATATGACACGACCCGTTTATAAACGCATCGCCATAAAGATAGGCTCCAACGTGCTTACACGCCGTGACGGCACACTTGACATCACCCGCATGTCGGCACTCGTTGACCAGATTGCCGAGCTCCACCGCAAGGGTATAAGGGTAATCATGATTTCCTCAGGTGCCGTGGCATCGGGACGCAGTGAGTTGCATCTCGGCGACAAACTCGACTCTGTGTCGGCACGTCAGCTTTATTCGGCTGTCGGACAGGCGAAGCTCATCAACCGCTATTACGAGCTGTTTCGCGACCACGGCATAGCCTGCGGTCAGGTGTTGACCACGAAAGAGAATTTCTCCACACGCCGCCATTACCTGAACCAGAAGCACTGCATGGAAGTGATGCTCGCCAACAATGTGATACCGATAGTCAACGAAAATGACACCGTGTCGGTGACCGAGCTGATGTTTACCGACAATGACGAACTTTCGGGACTCATCGCCTCGATGATGAACATGGAGGCACTCATCATCCTGAGCAATATCGACGGCGTGTATGACGGCGACCCGGCTCTTCCCGGGACAAAACTGATTACCGACATCACCGAGAATGACGATGCGTCGGGAGGCATCACCGACACCCGCTCTTCATTCGGGCGCGGCGGCATGGCAACGAAATACCGTATAGCGACAAAAGTGGCATCGGAAGGCACGGCAGTCATCATAGCCAACGGCAAGCGCGAAAATGTGCTTATCGACCTGCTGACACCCGATGCACCGGTGCCGCATACCCTCTTTCACCCGTCGCAGGAAGCAGCCTCGGGACTGAAAAAATGGATTGCCCACAGCGAGGATTTCGCCAAGGGTAATATCACCGTCAACGAAGGCGCGGCGGAAGCGATACTTTCACCCGTAAGGGCAAGTCTCCTCCCAGTCGGTGTCACCGGCGTAGAAGGCAACTTCGAGGAGGGCGACATCGTGAGTGTGAGCGGTCCCGACGGCAAAATAATCGCCTGGGGCAAAGCAGGCTATGACGCCGACGGAGCGCGCGAAATCGCCGGGGCGCGTGATGCACGTCCACTGATACACAGCGACTATCTTTACATCGACTGACAACCATTTACTAACTGACTATATGAAACGCTTATCACTTTTAATGATTGCGCTGACAATACTGTCAGCAACGGCTTTTGCAACCGAGAAACTCACCGAAGTAAACGGGGTGAAATTCGGCTGGAAATATGACCGCTGCGATACCGCTCTCAGCAATGTCCAAAACAGACAGACACGCACGGAAGGCGAAGAGACAAAACTTTCCTACGGTCCTGCCGTATGGGGACATATCGAATGGACAGGCAGCGTCCTCGACTTCTACCGTGACAAACTTTACCAGATCGGTTTTTACAAGACATCTGACACCGACGACATGACCGCTTACGAGCAGACAAAGACACGGTTGTCGGCAGCTTACGGCAAGTATGCCCAGCTCAAAGGGGAAGACGAGAAACTGATGTGGCGCGCCCGTAACGGGAATCTCGCAGTGCTGCAATATGCCGAAGAAACAACACCTGACGGCAAAAAGCAGTATGCGACCTATCTCTTCTTTGTCGATCACAAGGAAGTACTGAAAAAGGCTAAAAATGTTGAAAAGGAGCTTCGTGAGCTCATGTATGGCAAATAAGTCATGGCTACCATAACACCAATGCTTGAAAAAGCGCGTCGCGCGTCACGTGAAATAGCGTTGCGCACTGCCGGGGAGATTGACGCATTATTATTGAAACTCGCCGATGTTACTGAGGCGAATATTCCCGCGATTCTTGCCGCCAACGCAAGCGACATGGAGCGGATGGATGCAGCCGACCCGCGCCGCGACCGCTTGCACCTTACCGAACAGCGCATAAAGGATATCGCGTCAGACATGCGCGCCGTCGCCTCCTTGCCGTCGCCACTCGGAGTGTCGTTAAGCAAGACCGTGCGACCCAACGGCATGACAATAGAAAAAGTCACCGTACCGTTCGGGGTAATCGGTATAATATATGAAGCGCGACCAAATGTCACGTTCGATGTGTTCTCCCTCTGTATAAAAGCAGGAAGCGCGTGTCTGCTTAAAGGAGGCAAAGATGCAATTGCCACAAACGAGTGTACGGTAGCCATGATGCGCCGGCTGCTTAAAGAAAACGGGTGGGACGAAAATTGCGTGACGTTGCTTCCTGCCGATCATGATGCCACTACGGAAATGCTACATGCCACCGGTATGGTTGACCTGATAATCCCACGCGGCTCGAAGCGTCTCATCGAATATGTGCGTGACAACGCGCGGGTACCGGTAATCGAGACCGGCGCCGGAGTATGTCACACCTATGTGCACACCTCCGCCAATCTTGACATCGCGCGCTCGGTGGTTTTTAACGCCAAGACACGCCGCGTAAGCGTGTGCAACGCGCTTGACACGCTCGTGGTGGATACTGCATTGTTGAGCGAGCTGCCATATATCTGTGCGCCACTTGCCGACAAACATGTCGAGATATATGCCGATGACGCCTCATATGCGGTGCTTGACGGTCTGTATCCTTACCTGCACCGTGCGACAGCTGAAGATTTCGGAAGAGAATGGCTCGACTACAAGATGTCGGTTGCCGCAGTCAACGGTCTTCGCGAGGCAATTGATTTTGTCGATGCACACACATCTCACCATAGCGAATGTATCATCGCCGAAGATAAAGCGGCGGGAGAGGCGTTTCTGCGCGAAATAGACGCAGCCTGCGTGTATGTGAACGTGTCAACCGCGTTCACCGACGGAGGTCAATTCGGCTTTGGCGCGGAAATAGGCATTTCGACCCAGAAACTGCATGCCCGCGGACCTATGGCACTTCCCGAAATCACTACTTACAAGTATCTGATAACCGGAGAAGGACAGACCCGCAGCTAAAACAACGACACCGGTTCTGCCGGAATATGAGAAGACAATATCCGCCACTGCTGCGGGTATAAATTATTGGCGCGTCGCCCGAGATTTTTCACAAATCCGAGCGGCGTGTCTTTGTATGTCAGCAGTACATAGCCTGTCGGTGCATCTTGCAATGTTACCGCCTCACGGCGCAGATAGCCTATTGCCGACATATAGTCAACTTCATATAGTGAAAATGCCTCACGGTTGAGCACACGCGACATTGCAAGCGACTGGGTAGGCAACAGGTCACGCCCTTTCATCCGGGCGACCTCCACACCTGCCTGTATTACATCAAGTGTCTTCATTATGCGACTTATGTCATGAGATGCGGGAAACGCGACAATCCTGTCGCCATCTACCGACCACACAAACTTGTCGGCTGACTGAATATAACCCCGGCATTGCTGCGCTGCCGGATTAGGCTTGGTAGCCTTGACAGGCTTCGCAATACGTGGATGATATTCCCCTTTCTTATGCAAGACAGCCACAGTCAGTCCCTCTCCGCGTATTCGCCCCGGAAGAAAATGATGACAGCCCTCACGCTCGACAATTCCCCATTCAGGAGGAAATCCGGGGTCAACCAATTCAACATCATATTCCGAAAGCATCCACTTCACCATCTCCTCATTCTCCTTGCGGTTGAAGGTGCAGGTTGAATAGATAAAATACCCTCCGGAACGTAAAGCTCCCCAAAGATTGTCAATAATTTCTTTCTGACGAGCTGCACACTCGTCAACGAGCGCGGGTGTCCACTGCGCCACTGCCTCCGCATCCTTCCGGAACATTCCCTCGCCTGAGCACGGTACGTCAGCGGCAATTATGTCAAATTCATCATTTAAACCACGAAATTTCTGCGTATCGCCCTTTGAGACTATAATTCCTTCACTTCCCCATTTCACGAGATTCTCACGCAGTATTTCTGCACGTAAGGGCACATATTCATTTGCCACCACAAGCGATCCGGCAGGAAGCGCGTCAATCGCCGCCGTAGTTTTACCGCCGGGTGCGGCACAAGCATCAAGGTAACGCACAGCATCTTTCCCCTCAGTCAGTCTTCCTACGATATGGGAATATACCATCGAGGAAGCATCTTGGACATAGTAGATACCCTGATGAAGCGCAGGGTCAAAAGTAAACTGTACCCTACCGGCGAGATAGCGACCATAACCACACCAAGGTACAATGTCATCACCCGGAAGTGGAGAAATCGCCTTTGCCTTATTAAAACGCACACTCACTTCCGGCTCGTTGCAAAGGGCATCGGTCAAGCCGTCAAAATCAGTTGTAAAACCGGTGGGTAACATATGGAATATAATTTTATTGTTTCTTATGATGCGGGCGCCCTTCCAGGCGCCCCTATTGCTACGCGATGATTCACCAGCCGGTGTAGGGGCGAGTGGAAGCTCGCCCGTCAGCCGCGTTGCGCGGTCTTGCCGGGGTACGGGTAAAAAAAAGAGGCTGCAAGGGATGCTTGCAGCCTCGAAGGGGGCGGTTACCTACTCTCCCACTTTCGCAGTACCATCGGCGTGGCGGGGTTTAACTTCTCTGTTCGGAATGGGAAGAGGTGGAGCCCCCGCGCTATCACCACCTTTGTCTTTTTGCCTTTGTCCTGCGTCATGCCCGGCATGGCATGACCGGTGTGTCTCAGGAAAGACGGCGGTCAGTGACCTGGAAGCGTACACAAGAACCGTCTCGAATCTCTCGCGACTCGCTTTTCTTATAGCCAGCCTTTGTTGTCGGGGGGCTGAGCCCCGGGAAAGGGTTCGGGCGATTAGTAACGCTCGGCTGTGTGCATTGCTGCACCTGCACCTGCGTCCTATCTACGTCGTAGTCTACAACGACCCTAATGTGGAGATCTTATCTTGGGGAGGGCTTCGTGCTTAGATGCTTTCAGCACTTATCCTGACCAGACGCGGATACCCGGCGGTGCACCTGGCGGTACAACCGGTAAACCGGAGGTCTGTCCAACACGGTCCTCTCGTACTAGTGTCGGAGCCCCGCAAATCTCCTGCGCCCACAACAGATAGAGACCGAACTGTCTCACGACGTTCTGAACCCAGCTCGCGTGCCAC